>Ga0181520_10000050_pt1 | contig 216567 bp, 174 predicted proteins | sample PEATcosm2014_Bin_29_FD_132451 | JGI IMG/M metagenome (GOLD analysis project Ga0181520, IMG submission 132451) | Peatland microbial communities from MTU Mesocosm Facility, Houghton, MI, USA - PEATcosm2014_Bin02_30_metaG | ecosystem: Environmental > Terrestrial > Soil > Wetlands > Peat | place...
ATGGCGAAAGAGAAATTTGACCGTACTAAGCCGCACGTGAATGTGGGAACCATTGGGCACATTGACCATGGCAAGACGACGCTGACCGCGGCGATCACCAAGGTGCTGGCCAAGCACAATCCCAAGATCAAGTTCCGCTCGTTCGATTCAATCGATAACGCGCCGGAAGAAAAGGCCCGCGGAATCACCATCGCCACGGCGCACGTGGAATATGAGACGGCCAACCGGCACTATGCCCACGTGGACTGCCCGGGTCACGCCGATTACATCAAGAATATGATCACCGGAGCGGCGCAGATGGACGGCGCGATTCTGGTGGTGGCGGCCACCGACGGCCCCATGCCGCAGACGCGGGAACACGTGCTGTTGGCCCGCCAGGTGGGCGTGCCTTACGTGCTGGTGTTTCTGAACAAGTGCGACGCGGTGGACGACTCCGAGCTGCTGGATCTGGTGGAGTTGGAAGTACGCGAACTGTTGAAGGGCTACGGCTTCCCGGGCGACGATATCCCGGTGATTCGCGGCTCGGCGCTGGGCGCGTTGAACGGCGAAGAGAAGTGGGAAAAATCGATCGACGAGCTGATGGAAGCGGTGGATAAGAACGTGCCGCTGCCGGCGCGCGCCATTGAAAAGCCCTTCCTGATGCCGATCGAGGATATCTTCTCGATTCAAGGACGCGGCACGGTGGTGACCGGCCGTATCGAGCGCGGCAAGGTGAAGGTGGGCGAGGAAAGCGAAATCGTCGGCTTCCGCGAGACGCGCAAGACGGTGGTGACCGGCGTGGAAATGTTCAAGAAGCAATTGGACGAGGGTATGGCGGGCGACAATGCCGGCCTGCTGCTGCGCGGCATTGCCAAGGAAGACGTGGAGCGCGGCATGGTTATCGCCAAGCCGGGTTCGATCACCGGACACACCAAGTTCAAGGGCGAAGTGTATGTGTTGTCCAAGGAAGAGGGCGGGCGGCACACGCCGTTCTTCAAGGGGTATCGTCCCCAGTTCTACTTCCGGACCACGGACGTGACGGGCGTGGCGCAGTTGCCGGCGGGCCAGGAAATGGTGATGCCGGGCGACAACGTCAGCCTGGAGATTGAGTTGATTACTCCTGTAGCCATGGAGAAGGGGTTGCGCTTCGCGATTCGCGAAGGCGGCCGCACCGTGGGCGCCGGGACGATCTCAGAGATTCTCTAGTTCGGCGAAGGTACAGCAAGAGGTTTCGGAAGTTTCGGAGGTTTCGGAAGTTTCGAGATGCGTTTGGGTGTTGAGAATTTTGGACGGTAAGAAGATTTTGGGGGTTGGCGAAACCTCCGAAACGTCCGAAACCTCCGAAACCGATTTCAGAATTGGGAGTTAAGGAATGCCCCGCGAAATGGTCACATTGCAGTGCACGGCGTGCAAGGAAAAGAATTACACGACAACGAAGAACCGCAAGACGACGACGGATCGTCTGGAGTTCAGCAAGTTTTGTCCGCGTTGCCGTAAGCACCAGGCACATAAAGAAATTAAGTAACGTCGTCGGCTGTCGGCCCTCGGGCCTCGGCCAGAACTGGCCGAAGGCCGAAGGCCAAAAGCCGAAGGCGGTTTAGGGGCGTAAGCTCAACGGTTAAACTGTCGGTCTCCAAAACCGAACTTGGGGGTTCGAATCCCTCCGCCCCTGCCAGTTCCGCCGCAAGCCCCAGGCCTGCGGGAAGAGTCAGAGAGCGGCAAGGCCAAGCGGAAGTCGTAAGCGGGAATAGAAAGCAGGACCGGAACAATGCCGAAAACAGCAACCGCCGCGGGATTTGCGGATGAGAGTTTTGCGGGCCGGATGAAGAGCTGGCCGCAGCGCACCAAGAGTTTTTACACGGAAGTTCGCACGGAGATGAAAAAGGTGACGACGCCTACCCGTAAAGAGGTGCAGGCGACCACGGTGGTCGTGGTGATTACCGTCTTCATCTTCGGCGCCTACTTCTTCCTGGTAGACAACGTACTTCAACACAGCGTCGATGCGCTGTTTAAATTTTTCTCGCATCGATGATGGAACAGATTGGCGTAACGGGGCTGGCCGTGCCAGTGCGCTCCCGAGCGTCCTTGGTTGACGCAAGATGAATAACGAACAGCATCAACTCGAAAGCGGCGAACAAGCCGAAACGGTTGCCGATCAGGAGAAGGATCAGGCGGGCTTGCCGCCGGGATCTCCCGAGGCGGTCGAGGCTAGCGCCGAGCTGCTCACCAACCCGACGATGCGGTGGTATATCATCCACACCTATTCGGGATTTGAGCGCAAGGTCAAAGAGTCTCTGGAATCGCGAGTCAAAGCCTTCGGTCTGGAAAGCCGGATCGGGAAGGTCATGATTCCGACCGAGCCCGTGACGGAAGTGCGCGGCGGCCGCAAGTACACGACCGAACGCATGTTTTACCCCGGCTATGTGCTGGTGGAAATGGACATGGACGACCATGTCTGGCACGTGGTCAAGAGTACCCCGCGCGTCACCGGGTTTGTCGGCACCGGCCAGCAGCCCACGCCCCTGTCGGACGAGGAAGTGAAGCACATCGTCTATCGGGTAGCCGAAGGCAAGGATAAACCCAAGCTCAAGGTTAAGTTCGAAAAGAATGAGCAAGTACGGATCACGGAAGGTCCGTTTGCCACATTCACCGGCATCGTGGACGAAGTCAATGAAGATCGCGAAACCTTGAAGGTGATGGTTACCATCTTCGGACGCTCGACCCCGGTGGAGCTCGAATTTAATCAGGTTGAAAAAGTAGCGTAAGCGAGTGGCGAGTATTACTAGCTACTAAGAGAAGAATCCTAGGTAATGGTCCGGGCCGAAAACACCTAGACCCGGGCGTCTTGCGAGACGGGATTCGGAAAAGGTAATAAAGAAAATGGCAAAGAAAGTAACAGGTCAGGTCAAATTGCAGGTTGCGGCGGGCAAAGCAACGCCTGCGCCTCCCATCGGTCCGGCGCTCGGTCAAGCGCAGATCAATATCATGGAGTTCTGCAAGCAGTTTAATGCCCGTACCAGCGCCAAAGAGCTGGAAGGGCTGATCATTCCGGTCGTCGTCTCGGTGTACAGCGACCGCACGTTTACGTTTGTTACCAAAACCCCTCCGGCGCCGATCTTGTTGAAGCGGGCCGCCGGCATCGCCAAGGGTTCGGGCACGCCCAATAAAGATAAGGTGGGCACGGTGACCGAGAAGCAGGTGGAGGAGATCGCCCGGCAGAAGATGCCCGATCTCAACGCCGCTTCGGTAGAGACCGCGATCAAGAGTATCAAGGGCACGGCGCGGTCGATGGGAATCGAAGTAGTTCAGTAGTTAGTGGCTAGTAGTTAGTAGCTAGGGGCCGAACCCCCAAACCTCTACTAACCGCTCAGCCGAAAAGTGGTAGTTAGTAGTCGGTAGCGAGGAGTTAGGAAGCGGTTTCGGTCCATAACTGCTAGCTACTAACGACTAGCTTCTGCAGTCGAAATTACTACGGCCCCCGGTAGTTGCGTGGGCGGTGGGAGACGAGGAGTCCGATGAGTACAAAAGCAGGAAAGAACGTCGAAAAAGCACGCAAGGCAGTCGAGAACCGTCCGTACACGCTGGTGGATGCGGTGCCTTTGTTGCAGAAGGTCAAATTTGCAAAATTTGATGAAACCGTGGAAGTCACCCTGCGTTTAGGGGTAGACCCGAAACATGCCGACCAGATGGTGCGCGGTACCGTGGTACTGCCGCACGGTTTGGGAAAATCGAAAAAAGTGTTGGCCGTTGTCGGTCCCGACAAAGTGCGAGAAGCCGAGCAGGCGGGCGCTGACTTTGTTGGCGGCGAAGACATGGTGGAAAAAATCCAGAAAGAGAATTGGCTGGATTATGACGCCATTGTCGCCACTCCGGACATGATGCGCTCCTTGAGCCGCCTGGGCAAGATCCTCGGGCCGCGCGGCCTGATGCCCAATCCCAAAACGGGCACGGTGACCTTCGAGATCGGCAAAGCGGTGGAAGAATTGAAAGCCGGCAAGGTGGAATTCCGTACCGACAAAACCGCGTTAGTGCACGTGCCCGTGGGTAAGCTCTCGTTTGCCGCCGATAAACTGGTGGACAATGCGCGCGCGGTCATCACCAGCGTCATTAAAGCCAAGCCGGCGGCGGCCAAGGGCAAATACGTCCGGGCGCTATATATCAGCTCGACGATGGGCCCGGGCATTGCGCTGGATGTGGCTGTCGCGGAAGCCGCTGCCAAGGGAGCTAGCAGTTAGTCGCTGGTAGTCAGGAACCGCGGGTTGATCCCGCAGTTATGGCTACGAAACGAGGCATGGCGCGACCAAGAGTTTTTAGGTAGATCAAATTTGATGCGGGACGAAAATGGTCCCCTAGCTACTAGCTACTGGCTACTAGCGACTGGAGTTATGAAATGGCTCTGACCAAAGCAAAAAAAGAACAAACCGTAGAGAAGCTGCATCAGGAGATGGAGTCTTCCGTAGGCGCCATTGTCGCCACCTTCGGCAAACTGAAAGTCTCTCAGGATTTTGAGCTGCGCAAGACCGTCCGCAACGCCGGCGGCAAGTATCACGTGATCAAGAACACCTTGGCGGAACGCGCGGCCAAGGGGACCAAGCTGGAAGCCGCCCTGCAGGATCTGAGCGGGGTGACCTCGGTCGCCTTTACCGATGGCGATGCGGTGGCTCTGGCCAAGGCGATGCAAAAGTACGTCAAAGATAATCCGGAACTTACGGTAAAGGCCGGAATCCTCGATGGCAAATTGTTGTCGGTGGCCGACGTAAGCGCCTTGGCGACCATGCCTTCGCGCGAGGAGATGATGAGCAAGTTGCTATTCCTCATCAATGCTCCGGCGCAGCGACTGGTAACGGTCATGAACGCCGTGGGCCGCGACGTAGCCGTGGTGTTGGACCAGGCCGTCAAAGAGAACAAGTTCCAAGCCGGCGAAGCCGCTGGCGCGTAACCGCCGTCCCCCGTCTCCAGTCCCCCGTCTCCCGATAAAGGGTGCGGTGAGTACCGAGGCGGAGAGGGAGCGCGGAATTAGGTTTTGCGGTATCTCTCGTTATCCGCCGCCGGACAGGGTTTGGGCGGGGAACGGGTGACGGGAGACGGGAAACGATTTTAGGGTTACCAGTCCACAGGTGTTGCGCAGGTCGAAGTTGCTGTCGCGGGTCTGGCGTCGGCAGGCTGGCTTAGCGCACCGGAAGCCTCAAAGCTGATAACCCACCCCCAGCCTGGCTGGGTCTATCTGATAATTAAACGAGTGGAGACATTAAAATGGCGGATCTGCAACAGATTGAAGAGCAAATCGTAGCGTTGTCGCTTCTGGAAGCGGCGGAACTTGTCAAGAAGCTGGAAACCCGTTTGGGCGTGTCGGCAGCAGCGGCAGCTCCGGTGATGGTAGCCGGAGGGGGCGCAGCGGCAGCCGCCGCGCCGGTCGAGGAAAAGACTGAATTCAGTGTTATCCTCACCGCAGTTGGCGCCAATAAGATCAATGTAATCAAGGCCGTACGTGAAGTCACCAGCCTCGGCTTGAAAGAAGCCAAGGACTTGGTGGACGGCGCTCCGAAGGCGATCAAAGAAGGCGTTGCCAAGGAAGAAGCCGAGACGATCAAGAAGAAGTTCGTGGACGCGGGCGCCACTGTCGAAATCAAGTAACAATCCGATTCTGGGCACGGCGGGGGCGTTCCTCGCCGTGGCTGGTTTCGAACAGGTATCGTTCAACCAGTAACTGATCCGGTTCAGGTTTGTTCCGCGGCGAAAACTTTGCCGCAGGATGAACCCGAATTGGTCATTGGGACATCTATAATAAGAAGGTCTCAACGGCTTTGATTTTGAAGCGATTACTGTGTGAGCTTTCAGGGGTCGTAGTAGGAAGTATGGGGCCCTTCACCGGCGCGGCTTGGTGGCTGTGCCATCGGATGGGCGTTTTGCTGGCGGACCGTCCTTAGCGGGGACGGAAACAGGCCGAAATACTGGCGCAGGAATACACAGTTCAATTAAGGCTAAGCGCAGTGAATGGCGCCTACGGGGAATCTCGTCCTCGCGGGCGCTGGCGCATTTTTTGCCGCGGTGATCGCGCATTTGCGGTTATCGAAGGTTTTTGTCGTTTCGCGTAATGCGGGACGAGTGCCCGACTGTTGGGGAATGCCGATTCGGGCGCGGCTAGCGTGGTCCCAGGGAGAACATCCCGGGCGCGTTGAATCCCCAAGGTTGCGGGCCACTTAGGAGCTTCCATGCCGAATAACAAGATCGCTATTCGTAAACGATTTGATTTCTCAAAAATTCCGGCGACGATTCAGATCCCTAACCTGATTGAAGTACAAAAGCGTTCGTATGATCGCTTTCTGCAGATGGACAAGCTGCCCAGCGAACGTGATGACGGCGGCTTGCAATCGGTATTTCAATCCGTGTTTCCGATCACCGATTTTCGCAACGTCTCGCAACTCGAGTTTGTCGACTATTCGATCGGCAATTGGGAGTGCAAGTGCGGCCATTTGAAGGGGCTGCATCACTTGCGCACCACCTGCCGCAGCTGCGGCGCCACCGTCATCACCGATCCGTTTCATCCGGGTGAGGTGCTTTGCGGCAAGTGCGGCACCTACAATGCCAATACTCCGGATTTCTGCAATAAGTGCGGCGACCCGGTGGGGTTGCAACTGAAGTATGACGTCCCGGAATGCGAAGAGCGCGGCATGACGTACTCCGCCCCGTTGAAGGTCACCATGCGGTTGACCATCTTCGACAAGGATCCGGAGACCGGCAACAAGAGTATCCGCGACATCAAGGAACAGGAAGTATTCTTCGGCGACGTGCCGCTGATGACCGAGAACGGCACCTTTATCATCAATGGGACCGAGCGCGTGATCGTCAGTCAGTTACACCGCTCCCCCGGCGCCTTCTTCGAGACGGCCAATAACCGGACCTATTTCCTGGGCAAGATCATCCCCTACCGCGGCTCCTGGGTGGAGTTCGAATACGACCAGAAGAACGTTCTGTACGTGCGCATTGACCGCAAGCGCAAGTTCCTGGGATCGATCTTCCTGCGCGCCCTTGGCCTGCGCACGGATGAAGACATTATCCGCACCTTCTATACCGTGGATCGCGTTACCGTGCGCGACAGCAAGATGTACTGGAATCTGGAGAGCGGCATTGAGCGGCCCACCAATCTGCTGGGCATGAAGCTGGCCCACTCGATTAAGGGCAAAAACGGCGAAGAGATTGCCCACTCCGGCCGCAAAGTCAATCACCAGGTCATGAAGGAACTCCAGAAGCAGAAGATCAACGAAGTGGAAGTTGACATCTCCGATCTGGAAGGCGCCTACGTCGCCGCCGACGTGGTGGATACCGGTACCGGCGAGGTGCTGCTGGAAGCCAACAGCGAACTGACCAGCGATAAGCTGGCCAAGATGCTGGAGGCCGGGATTGCCGAGTTGCAAATCTTCTTCCCCGAGAAGGACGACGTGGGCACGGTCATTGCCGCCACCCTGCGCCGGGATTCGGTGAAGACGCCGCAGGAAGCGCTGATCGAAATCTATCGTAAGCTGCGTCCCGGCGATCCGCCGACTCTGGACACGGCCACCGCGCTTTTCCAGGGCATGTTCTTCGACCCGCGCAAATACGATTTCTCCCGCGTGGGCCGCTTGAAGTTCAATATCAAATTGTTTGAACGCGGCGATGCCACCAGCCTGGATAATCGCACGCTGGATTCCGACGATTTTTACGCGACCATCCGCTATCTACTGAAATTGCGGAAGAATATCGGCTCCGTCGACGACATCGATCACCTCGGCAACCGGCGCGTGCGCGCGGTCGGCGAGTTGATGGAGAACCAGTTCCGCATCGGCCTGGTGCGCATGGAGCGCGCCATCAAGGAAAAGATGAGCGTGTACCAGGAAATGTCGACGGCCATGCCGCACGACCTGGTGAATGCCAAGCCGGTGATGGCCGCCATCCGCGAGTTCTTCGGTTCTTCGCAGTTGTCCCAGTTCATGGATCAGACGAATCCGCTGTCGGAGATCACCCACAAGCGGCGTCTCTCCGCCCTCGGACCGGGCGGCTTGTCCCGCGAACGCGCGGGTTTCGAAGTCCGCGATGTGCATCCGACCCACTACGGCCGTATCTGCCCGATTGAGACCCCGGAAGGACCCAACATCGGCCTGATCTCTTCGCTCAGTTGCTACGCCCGGATCAACGACTTTGGTTTTATCGAGTCGCCCTACCGGCGGGTGAAGGATGCGAAGGTGTTGGACTTTGTCACCGTGGTGAACGCCGGCGATAGCGATTATAAAGTGGGCGATCACCAGGAAAAGCACGTGGTGGAAAAGATCAACGGCGAGCTGCGCGACCGGCGCAAGCGGCCCATCGAGCATGAACCATTTTCCTTCTATCTTTCCGCATGGGAAGAGGATAAGCACACGATCGCGCAGGCCAACATCGAATTGGATGACAAGGCCCGCATCGTTCCCGAACTGGTCAACGCGCGCAAAGCCGGCAACTTCGTGCTGGTGGCGCGCGACGACGTGGACTATGTGGACGTCAGCCCCAAGCAGTTGGTTTCGGTGGCCGCCTCGCTGGTCCCCTTCCTGGAGCATGATGACGCCAACCGTGCGTTGATGGGCGCCAATATGCAACGCCAATCGGTACCGTTACTGCGGGCGCAAGCCCCGCTGGTGGGTACGGGCATGGAAGGTGTTACCGCGCGGGATTCGGGCGCTACGGTATTGGCCCGCCGCAGCGGCATCATCGATTCGGTGGACTCGGAGCGCATTATCGTGCGTGTCGAGGGCGAACACCATCCCATGCAACTGTCGCGCGAAGTGGGCAGCGATATTTATCAGCTTACAAAGTTCAAGCGTTCCAACCAGAACACTTGCATCAATCAGAAGCCGATTGTCAGCAAGGGTATGAGGGTGCAAAAGGGACAGGTCATCGCCGACGGTCCTTGCACCGATCAGGGCGAGTTGGCCCTGGGACGTAACGTGCTGGTGGCCTTTATGCCCTGGCGCGGCTACAACTTCGAGGACGCCATCCTGGTGTCCGAGAAGATGGTGAAAGAGGATTACTACACCAGCGTGCACATCGAGGAATTCGAAATCGAGGCGCGCGATACCAAACTGGGCCCGGAAGAAATCACCCGGGATATTCCCAACGTCAGCGAAACCGCGTTGCGCGACCTGGATGAAAGCGGCGTGATCCGCGTCGGCGCCAGCGTGAAACCGGGTTCGATCCTGGTGGGCAAGGTTACGCCCAAGGGCGAAACCCAGCTCACCCCGGAAGAGAAACTGTTGCGCGCCATTTTCGGCGAAAAAGCCGGCGATGTGCGCGACGCTTCCCTGGCCTGTCCTCCGGGCATCGAGGGCACGGTGGTGGATGTGAAGATTTTCTCCCGCAAAGGCCAGGAGAAAGACGAACGTTCCAAGCTCATCGAAGGCTCGCAAGTCGCCAAGATGGAGAAGAACCTGGCGGACGAAATTCGCATTCTGACCGACGAGCGGTTGAAGCGATTGGAAGCCATTCTGGGCAGCAAGGAAGTCCAGGCGGACCTGCACGACGAGCGCACCAATAAGCGGTTGCTCTCCAAGGGCCTTATCCTGGATCGCGATACCATCGAACGCATTTCTACCCGTAACCTGAAGCGCATCAAGTACGCGGATAAGGATCCACGGGTCAACGAGCAGATCGACGAAATCGAAGAGATGACCTCGCGGCAGATCGACGTGCTGCGCAAGATTGTCCGCGAAAAAGTCGAAAAGCTGCAAAAGGGCGATGAACTGCCGCCGGGGGTTATCAAGCTGGTGAAAGTTTATGTCGCCATGAAACGTAAGTTGAGCGTGGGCGACAAGATGGCCGGCCGGCACGGAAATAAGGGCGTCATTGCCCGTATTCTGCCGGAAGAGGACATGCCTTATTTGCAGGACGGCACGCCGGTGGAGATTGTCTTGAATCCGCTGGGTGTTCCTTCCCGTATGAACGTGGGACAGATCCTGGAAACGCATCTGGGCTGGGCCTCGCACGAGCTCTCGCAGAAGATTCGTACCCTGCTGGACGACAATTCGCGCGCGGAGGTTATGCGGCGCGAGTTGAAGAAGATGTTCGGGGATGCGCCCTTCGGCGAACTGGTGAACGATCTGGACGACGATGAGTTGCTGGCCTTGGCCGAGGGCATGAAGAGCGGCGTGCGCTTTGCTTCGCCCGTGTTCGATGGCTCCCAGGAACACGAAATCAAGTATCTGCTGGAGCAGGCGGGACTGCCCACCTCCGGCAAGACCACGCTGTTCGATGGCATGACGGGAGACCGTTTTGAGCAGCCGATCACCGTGGGCTACATCTACATGCTGAAACTTTCGCACTTGGTGGACGACAAGATTCACGCTCGGTCCATCGGGCCCTATTCCTTGATTACCCAGCAACCGCTGGGTGGCAAGGCGCAATTTGGCGGTCAGCGGTTCGGAGAAATGGAAGTGTGGGCGCTGGAAGCTTACGGCGCCGCCTACATTTTGCAGGAGCTGTTGACGGCAAAATCCGATGACGTGTATGGCCGCACCAAGATCTATGAGGCCATCGTCAAGGGCGAAGCGGCGATCGAACCGGGCGTTCCCGAATCGTTCAACGTATTGATTCGCGAGTTGCAGTCGTTATGTTTGGACGTCGAGCTTATTAAGGCGGCCGAAGCGGGAGATCGTAAGCAAGTCGCTACCGCCGCGGACTAGTGGGGCAAGTAGTTAGTAGCTAGTAGCTGGCAGCCAGGGGCGCGGCCCCTGACTACTCACTACCTGCTGCTAGCTACCGATTGAAACGAGTTTATAGAGTCATTAAAAACAGCCGGTAGCGCAGGAGAGTTTCCCTGGCTACTAACTACTAGCTACTAGCTACGGAAGTACAGCTACTAGCTGCCAGACTGGAGGCAACATTGTACCGCTCAAGTCCTTTCGATTTGGGGAATGCGATCGCCGATTTCGACGCAATCCGTATCAGCTTAGCGTCGCCGGAAAAAATCCGGAGCTGGTCGCACGGGGAAGTCACAAAGCCGGAGACGATCAACTACCGCACCTTTAAGCCCGAGCGCGATGGCCTGTTTTGCGCGCGTATTTTTGGCCCGGTGACCGATTGGGAATGCTTGTGCGGCAAGTATAAGCGCATGAAGCATCGCGGCGTGATCTGCGACAAGTGCGGCGTGGAAGTTACTTTGTCGAAGGTGCGCCGGGAACGGTTAGGCCACATTGAACTGGCCTCCCCTTGTTCGCACGTCTGGTTCTTCAAGGGCCTGCCGAGCCGCATCGGGCATTTGCTGGATATCAGCTTGCGCGATCTGGAAGCCGTGCTGTATTTCGAAGCCTATGTCGTCATCGATCCAGGCGATGCGCCGGTCAAAGAGCGCGAGATCGTCAAGGAAGAAGCCAAGTTCCGTGAACTGGACCAGCAATACCGGCCCAGCGGCTTCAAAGCGATGATGGGCGCCGAGGCGATCAAGGAAATTTTGAAGCGCGTCGAGGTCGAGGAACTTTCGACCGAGTTGCGCGAAAAAATGCGCAACGAGCCTTCGGTGCAGAAGAAGCTGAAATATGCCAAGCGCTTAAAGGTCGTCGAGGCTTTCCGTCGCAGTGGCAACAAGCCGCAATGGATGATTCTGGACGTGCTGCCGGTGATTCCTCCGGAGTTGCGCCCCTTGGTTCCTCTCGATGGTGGCCGCTTTGCCACCAGCGATTTGAACGATCTATATCGCCGCGTCATCAACCGTAACAACCGGTTGAAGAAGCTGATGGATCTGCACGCCCCCGAAGTGATCGTGCGCAACGAAAAGCGCATGCTGCAGGAGGCGGTGGACGCGTTATTCGATAACGGCCGTCGTGGCCGCGTCTTGCGTGGCGCCAATAACCGGCCGCTCAAGTCGCTCAGCGATACGCTGAAGGGCAAGCAGGGCCGTTTCCGCCAGAACCTGCTGGGCAAGCGCGTGGATTATTCGGGCCGCTCGGTCATCGTGGTGGGCCCCGATTTGAAGCTGCACCAGTGCGGTTTGCCTAAGAAGATGGCGCTGGAGCTGTTCAAGCCGTTCATTTATCACCGGCTGGAGCAGACCGGACACTGCACCACCATCAAGCAAGCCAAGGAAATGGTGGAGCAGCAGGACCCGGTGGTGTGGGACATTCTGGAAGAGGTCATTAAGGACCATCCGGTAATGCTGAACCGCGCGCCTACCTTGCACCGCTTGGGCATTCAAGCCTTCGAGCCGGTATTGGTGGAAGGCAAAGCCATTAAGATCCACCCCCTGGTGTGCACGGCATTCAACGCCGATTTCGACGGCGATCAGATGGCCGTACACATTCCCCTGTCGCCCGAGGCGCAGGTGGAAGCCAGCGTACTGATGCTGAGCTCGCACAACGTCCTTTCGCCCGCTTCCGGTCAGCCCATCACCGTGCCTACTCAGGACATGGTGCTCGGCATGTATTACCTGACCAAGGAGAAGCCCGGCGCCAAGGGCGAAGGCCGCGCCTTTGCCAATATCGATGAAGTCGTATTGGCGCTGGAAGCCGGCGAACTGGAAACCCTGTCGCCGATTCGCCTGCGCTATAGCGGCGAGGTGATTGACCTGACCTTGGCCTACGACGACCAGGACGTGGTCCACACCGAACCGACGCAATTGGAGCGGCAATACATTAAGACCACAGTGGGCCGGGCGATTTTCAACGACCATCTTCCCAAAGGCATGCCTTACATCAATGGCTTGCTGAAGAAGAAGGGCGTCGGCGCGCTGGTGAATTATTGCTACCTGCGTTTTGGCCTGGAAACCACCGTCAAGATGCTGGACGAGATCAAGCAGCTCGGGTTCTACTATGCGACCCGCGCCGGCCTGTCGATCGGCATCGATGACTTGGTCATCCCCAAGGTCAAAAAGGACCTGGTGAAAGACGCCGAGAAGCAAGTGGTGGCCGTTCAACAGCAGTACCTGGATGGCGCCATCACCAACGGCGAACGCTACAACAAGGTCATTGAAATCTGGTCGGGCATCACGGAAAGAGTGGCGGACGAGATGTTTGCCGCCATGCAATTGGAAGACAAGAAGGGGGCGATCAACCCCATCTACGTCATGGCCGACTCCGGCGCTCGCGGTTCCAAACAACAGATCCGCCAGCTTTCCGGAATGCGCGGCTTGATGGCCAAGCCTTCGGGCGAAATCATCGAGACGCCGATTACGGCTAACTTCCGTGAAGGTTTGACGGTGTTGCAGTACTTCATCTCCACGCACGGCGCCCGTAAGGGTTTGGCCGATACCGCGTTGAAGACCGCCGATTCCGGTTACCTGACCCGCCGCCTGGTGGACGTCGCTCAAGACGTCATTATCAGCGAGTACGACTGCGGCACGGTAGACGGCATCTACGTCGGTTCCATCGTGGAATCGGGCGAGATCATCGAGCCCTTGCGCGACCGTATCGTTGGCCGCGTTTCGCTGGAGAAGATCAAGGACTACGAAGGCAACGTCATTGTCGATATCAACCAGGAAATCACCGAAGAGCTGGCGGGGTCTATCCAGTCCGCCGGAATCGAGCGGGTAAAAATCCGTTCGGTGCTGACCTGCGAATCCAAACGCGGCGTTTGCGTCATGTGCTACGGCCGCAATCTGGCTTCCGGCCGCTTGGTCGAGTTGGGTGAGGCTACCGGCGTCATCGCGGCTCAGTCCATCGGCGAGCCGGGCACGCAGCTCACCATGCGTACCTTCCACATCGGTGGTACGGCATCGCGCGTCAGCGAACAATCGCGTTTGGAAGCCAAGACCCACGGCTTTGTGCGCTTCGTCAACATGCAGACCGTACGCTCCAAGAGCGGCGATCTGGTGGTGATGAACCGCAACGGATCGATTGCCGTGGTTGACGATCGCGCCCGCGAAAAAGAACGCTATTCGGTGGTCTACGGCGCCAAGTTAAAGGTTACCGATGGCCAGGCTGTCACCATGGGACAAGTCCTGGTCGAGTGGGATCCTTATACCTTCGCCATCCTTACCGAGATCGGCGGCACCATCGCCTATCGCGACTTGCAGGAAGGTACCACCCTGCATGAGGAAGTCGATGAAGTCACCGGCCTGTCTCGTTGGGTCGTGACCGATTCGCCCGACGAAAAACGCCAGCCCACCATTTTGGTGAAGGGCGCCAAGGGCAATAAGCGTTACCTGATGCCTTCCCGCGCTCACTTGATGGTGCAGGACGGCGACGAAGCCCATCCGGGCGACGTGCTGGCCAAGATCCCGCGCGAAACCACCAAAACCAAGGACATCACCGGTGGTCTGCCGCGCGTCGTCGAATTATTCGAAGCGCGCAAACCGCACGATCCGGCCGTGATGAGCGAAATCGACGGCTCGGTGAAGTTCGGCGAAGTCGCCAAGGGTCAGCGCAAGGTTTATGTGGTTGCCGATAACGGACTGGAGAAAGAGTATCTGGTCCCGCGCGGCGTCCATATTAATGTTCAGGAAGGCGAGCGGGTTAAGGCCGGCGAGCCGTTAATGGACGGGCCGCTGAACCCGCACGATATTCTCGCCATCCGCGGCGAAAAAGAGCTGCAAGGCTACCTGGTCAACGAAATCCAGGAGGTCTATCGGCTGCAGGGCGTGAACATCAACGACAAACACATCGAAGTGATTGTCCGCCAGATGATGCGCTGGGTGAAGGTAGAGGACGTGGGTGATACCTCGTTCCTGCTGGAGCAGCAGGTGGATAAGTTCAAGTTCCGCGAAGAGAACGATGCGGTGATGGAACAGGGTGGACGCCCGGCAACCGGCCGTCCGTTACTGCTCGGTATCACCAAGGCGTCTCTCTCCACGGAGTCGTTTATTTCGGCGGCGTCGTTCCAGGAAACCACGCGCGTGCTCACCGAAGCCTCCATTCAGGGCATGGTGGATCACTTGCGCGGCCTCAAGGAAAACGTCATCGTCGGCCGCTTGATTCCGGCGGGTACGGGCATGGAGTATTACCGCAATGTCCGGCTCTCGCAGGAAATGGAAGAGGCCGCGGACAAGATTCAGGAAGAAGTCTCGGCAGCCTATGAAGAAGCCGAGCGCGCCCTGGAATTGTTGCGCCACGAAGGCGAAACCGAAACCGAAGAATTGCCGGCGGAATAAGTGCGGATCACCGCGGAGGTCGCGGAGGACGCAGAGGAAAACAGCGGCCACGGATTGCACGCAATCCGTGGCCGCTTTCTTTTGTTGCGCCGAGGTGTAGCGCCAGCGTCCAGTGCGGAGAATTAAGGCTAACGAGGCTCCGCCTCAGACCGGCGAGGATGTAGCGCCGCCGTCTCGGCGGCTGTCCTGTGGGCGTCTCGCCCACAGCGGTTTTCGATGGTGCCGCCGGGACGGCTGCACCGACGGCCGGCGAGACGCCGGCGCTACATCCTGCCGACCGTTTGGTACAAAAACCTGACTCATTTACATCAACTTTTTGAAATCTAGTTGCTAGTGGTTTTGAAAGGGCGCGGCTTCAGCCGCGCCGAAGGGGTTGTGGCCTATCGCCGCTTTAGCGGCTGAGGGTCGCTAAAGCACTTTGGTTTTCCATTTCTGAACAACCAGCCGCGCGTGGTGCCCGCTTCTTTGCGCCGGTTGAAAGTGCGAGGTTGAGAGGCGATTCCTAGGTCCGGCGGCAAAGGGGCGGACGCCAGGATGCTTGGACCCTCCTTCGGGGCCTCCGAGATTGACTCGACTTTTTTCTTTCTTTGCCTCGTGCTCTTTTCAGCTCCCTCCGGAACGTCTCATCTCCGCGAACAGGCCGTAATATTTCCGGTCTTCGCCCAGCAGGTGGCCGAGAACCACTTCGCTGGTGAGAAAATCGACGAGTTTATCGAAGGCGCTCTCGGAAGCGGCGCATAATCTCCGCAATTCCAGGGCATGGCCGACCATCTTCCGGTGTTCGGCGATATGCGCTTCTACCTCCCGGTAATGATGGGTGCGCAAGATGTCCTCTTCATGCGCGCAATGCAGGCTCAAATCCTCAATGAAGGCATCGAAAATGGCGATCACTTCCAGGGGATTGGGCCCGGAAACGGCCAGCCGGTCCAGCAGGGTGTTGGCAATTTGTAGAAGCTCCTTGTGCTCCTGGTCGATGGCCGGTTCGCCGCAGGCATAGGCGGGCTTCCAGGACAATTGAATAATCGACTGGCTCTCGGCCGCCTCGGCCTCTTCGTCCGCCAACTCCTCATCATCGTCTGTCGGTCCGTAAAGCTCGACGGCGTTGCGGCCCAGTTTCTTGGCCCGGTACATGGTTTCATCGCCGAGTCGCAGCAGGTCGCGGGGATTATCGGCATGGTCGGGATACAGGACGGCGCCGATGCTGGAGGAAATCGTAAGCTTGATGCCGTCTGTGGTGATAAATGGAAGTTCCAGGGTGGCCCGGATCTTCTCGGCGACGCGTACCGCGTTTCTGGCGTTCTTGGCATCCGGCAGCAGTACCACGAACTCGTCGCCGCCGATGCGGGCGACGGTATCGGATTCGCGCAGGCATCTCCGCATGCGTTCGGCGACGCGCTGCAGCAGCCAGTCGCCGGTGGCGTGGCCCAGTTCGTCGTTGATCGGCTTGAACTTGTCCAGGTCGATGAATAGCAGCGACATGCGCAGGCTGCTGCGCCGGGAGCGGGCGATCAACTGACGCAGGCGGTCTTCCAGCAGTCGCCGGTTGGGCAGATTGGTCAATCGGTCGTAGAAGGCCATCTGCCGGAAGGCGTCTTCCGCGGCCTTGCGGTCGGTGACGTCCCGGGTGATGCCCAGCAGGCTGACGACGGTGTTTTTCTCGTCGTGCAGCGGAACGGCATGTATTTCCAGCCAGCGGTTGCCGCCCTTCGCGCCAGTCAGGGAAAATTCAAGGACTCCGGTTTTCCCGTCGAACACCCTTTGTTGCAGGTTGAGATAGGCCTCCCGGAATTGGGGATCGATAAATTCAAGTAGCGTCTTTTCGCGCGCCTCGTCCAGGCTAGTTACTTCCAGCGTCTTCAGTCCGGCTGGATTGATATCCTCTAGCACGCCCTGTGCCGAAACCACGGTCAGGCATTCCGGTTCCGCCGCAAAGATCGCTTCCAGATACTCCTTCTGCTGCGCAATTGCGGCATTGGCGCTCAACTGGCCGGTGAGATCGACCAAGACCGATAAATGAATGGCATCCGGGCCTCCGTCGCCGGCGGTCGCGGTGGAGGCCATCACCGTGCGCGTACTGCCGTCCTTGCAACGAATGGTCGTTTCCGCCGCGGGAAGCCGTTCGCGCTCCTGCCGGGGAGTATCAATCCGCTCCTGCCACTGGTTCATGATCTGCTCGCGGTAACTGGCGTCGGGAAACGCCCGGGGCCACCACTCGGCCAGCGTGGGGAGATCTTCCCGGGTATAACCAAAGGTGCGAGTGAATGCGGGATTGAGATAGAGGACGGAGCCCTGCTGGTCGTATAGAGCCAGCGGAACGGGCGACACCTCCAAGACGGTTCGTTGCCGGGCCTCGCTATTGGCCAGTTCCCGGGCGCGTTCCGCCACCCGCTTTTCAAGTTCGGCATTGAGGCGCCGAAGATCGTCGGAGCTCTCCCGTTGCCGGATCCGGTCCACTCCGACAGACGCAAATAACGAGGCCAGTTGCACAAATAGCGCGGTGATGGCCTGTATCCGGTCGGCGGGAATGATCGGGAGTTGGGCGATGGCGGACAGATACTTTTCCTCATCGAAGCCCTCGTTCCGCGCCTGCCGGCGGAAGAACTCCAGGTCGGGAGGGCCGGTCAGGAACTGGCCGGCAAAGATATTGGCCACATGCTCGCCATTTACGATGATCGGTGACGCGGTATCGGTCAGACCGTTCAGGCAGCTATAGACCGCGTAAGGCCGGCCCTGGGTCATGCTCTCGGCCAGCGCCGTATCGCTCTCCAGACAGCGGGCGCAGGTTTCGGGGTTTTGCCGATGGAATTCGTTGCATGCCTGTTGCCCGCCTGCCTTGGCGATCACGGTTCCGTCCACGCCGATCATGGCGTTGGCCACTCCGGTCACCCGGGCAAGGCTTTCCATGAGCGCTTGCAGTTGCGGAACGTCAATGAGATCGGAATACTTCGGAAACGCCTGGTCGTTCTGGCCGGCGCCCCGCTCAGCCGGGGCCGGGCTCCCGCTGTTTGCCATTGTGATGTCCCCCTCCACCACCTCCCAGCATCGTATCATCGGCCGAGCGGAGGCGGCAGTTGAAAAGTCCCTAGCGGAAACTGGAATCCAGCAGCCTACGTGCTACGGCCAGTTTGCAGGCATCCACGGCGGCCATATGGTAGCCCCGGGCGTGAGTCCGGAGGCGCGGAGTCGAAGCACCTATCCACTAGATTTCAAAAAGTTGATCTAAATGAGTCAAGTTTTTGTACCAAGCGGTCGGCGCGATGTAGCGCCGGCGTCTCGCCGGCTGTCGGTGCAGCCGTCCCGGCTGCACCCTCGAAAACCGCTGTGGGCGAGACGCCCACAGGACAGCCGCCGAGACGGCGGCGCTACATCCTCGCCGGTCTGAGGCGGAGCCTCGTTAGGCATTCCCGTGAGCGAGCAGAGCACAATGCATGGGGTCTCACGCAAAGAATACATAGGATTACTGACGGCCGGCTGCGGCGTCCGCGCGCGCCACCTCCACCGCGTACACCGCGCTCTTGCCCGACATATTCGAGCGAAAAACGATCCACTTCATGTCCGGCGTGAACCGGACATTGGGCTCCAGCCGGTAATCGTGTTTGGACATGTCCACCAGCCGCTCGGCCGTAAGGCGTCCCGTCGCGATCAGTTCGGGTCCTGCGACGCCCTGGTTGGGAACCATCTCCGGTCGGAACAGGTATAGCCACTTCCCATCCGGCGCATGCGCCACCATGTGCGCGTCGCCGCCATCCCCGGCAAACAGCGAGCCGTCGGGCGAGACATTGTAGTGCACCGACCATTCGTTGCGCTGCAGGTGATAGCGGAGGCGTCGCCCGCCGTCCACCCGGTAGCCGGCCAGCCAGAAGTCTTCCCCGCGCGGAGTCTGCAGGTCGTACCAGACAGTCTTTCCGTCGGCGCCCCAGAATTCGTGGCCGGCAACTTCCATCTCCATGGTGCGCTCGTGCACCTTGGTCAAATGGCTGCCATCGGCGCGGATCAGCCATATGCGCTCCACCTTGTGCCATGGTCCTTCATGGCAGAACAGCAGCAGCCCGGGATCGACGGGGGAGAACTGCAGATGGTTGAACCAATCGGTGCCTCGCAGGATGGTCTTAATCTCTCCTGTCCTGCGGTTGACCGTGAAGATGCCCATGGGCGCGTGCGCCGCAAAACGTTCGTTCAGGGGGATGTGCTTGTTGTCCCGCGGGTCGGCGGCTAACCCTTCTTCATAGGTCCCGGCCAACAGGGTTTCGTCGGCATTCACCGTGTGCACCACGTAATGCGCAGGCAATTTGACGATTACCTGCCGGAGATGGCTGGACGGATCGACGGCATAAACCGTGTCGCCTTCGTCGTAGTAGACCTGCCCGCTTTTGCGGCCCGCCATGATGGGTTTGGCGCCCTCGCCGGCCAGTCTGTCGAGCGCTCCGTTTGCGAGATCGACTGTCGCCAGTCCCTGCGGCGTTGTGATCAAGATCTTGCGGCCGCCGGCGGTGTAGGCATACTGATGAAAATAGAGGCTGGCGCTTCCGGGCTCCTGCGACAGCCGCACCACGCGATGCCCGGTGGCCGGATCGATCCATTCCTTCCCCGCTTCGCTGGCGGCAGCGGCGGCAATGCTCCCCGCCAATAGCAGGACAACCGATATCGTCTTGCGCATGTGTGCCTCCGCGGCTAGTGTAGACCAGCCCCAAGCTACAAGCACCAAGCCGCAAGCCAGCGGCCGCCGCAGGGGGCCTCAAGGCTCCGGCAAACCGCTTGTTTCGGCTTGTTGCTCGCGGCTTGCGGCTTGTTGCTTGTGGCTATGAAAACCTCCCCCGGTTGAGGGAGGGTATGCCTCCGACGGGTGATTTTCGCTGTTCCCTATGAGTGGTTAACTGGTTCCGGCGACACAAGAAGGGAGCCAGTATGAAAACCATAGGAATCGCGGTAGCGCTGGGGACGATGGTGGTGTTGTTCTCCGGTGGGTCGTCGGCGGCCACAACAGCAACTCTGACCGTAAGCGTGACCGTGAGAAATTCCTGTGCCGTCTCCTCCGGCGGAGGAACCCTGGCTTTCGGCGTATACGACCCGGTAGGCGCGAACACCGCCGTATCGCTCACGCAATCCAGCGGGTTTCAAATTCAGTGCAGCAATGGAACCGCGGCGGCGATTGCGCTGAGCCAAGGCAGCAATCCCAGCGCGGCTTCCACCGATGCCGCCCCGATTCGCAACTTAACCAATGGAAATGCCAAACTCAACTATCAACTCTATAGCTCCGCTGCGCAGTCGAAGGTATGGGACAACGTTCATAGCGTCTCCCAAACGGGAAGTGGGATGCCGCAGACCGTCACCATTTACGGCGTGATTTCCCCCGGACAGAACGTGCCTCCGGGAACCTATACCGACACTGTGACCATCACCGTGAGCTACTAGTTGATGGTTTTAAACGATTCGCCCCGCTAGAAAAGAAGAACAGGAACCACGAAAGGCACGAAAGACACGAAAAACACCAAAGACAGAAAGAACAAAAAGAACAAAAGGAACGGCAAATACGCAGCCTGCCGGTTTTTCCTTTTCGTGTTTTTCGTGCCTTTCGTGGTTGTGTTTGCCAGGGGTGCCGCTACTTACCCGCCAACGAATAGGTATTGCTGGCGTGGGGAATGGCTACCCGGATTTCCTCCACCAGCGATTGCTGATTGCGGAAGCTTCTCAGCCGAACCAATAAGGGATAGGTGATCTCCTGTCCTTTTGCCACCAAAAGCATTCCGCTGCTGGTCCGGATTTCCTGGTGTAGAACCATGCCGGGAGAGAGATCTTTCAGGCGGCACGTACGGACTTCCACGCGATCACACTTGAGATCGATGCCGATGAGAGCCTGAACAATCTCCGGGTTGAAGCGCTTGCTCTCATTCATGTGATGGATCGCGGTATTGGTGGAGGTGCCGCTGGCGACTTGACGATCGAATTCCAAAGCGGCCCGCAGGATATTTACGCCTAAACGAATGGTTTCCAGGGTTTCCGGATCGCTGATGCCGGGAATGATGGGGCTGGGATTGCATTGTTGGGCAATGATCCAGGCAATCGGCTCCATGCGGGGAATACTCGATAACAGATCGCGCGCCACCACCGGATGCGCGTCAAACTTGGTTTGTTCCTCGGGCAACAGTTTTTGCCCGCCATAGACGGCTTCCACGATATCCGGATCGACCGTGACGCAACCTAATTGCGACATCATGGCCGCAACCTCGAACTTCCAGGAGGTGGGCAAACCCAGTTTTTTAACGATGTATTGCACGCAATAGAGAATTCGCGTGGCGCGGCTGAAGGCGGCCGGATTCACCAGACTCAGCACTTCCATCAGTACCTTGATGGTGCCGCTCAAAGTCTTTTCCAGCAGCTCCTTTTCCGAGGTGATCAGGCGGTATTGGGCCAGGCTGGCGGCGAGCGCTTTGGACAACGTTTCCTTGTCGGCGGGCTTAGTGAGAAAACGAAAAATACTGCCCTCGTTCACGGCGCCGATGGCGGTTTCCACGTCCCCGTTGCCGGTCAGCATGACGCGAACCGTATCCGGGGAGGAGACTTTGACCAACTCCAGCAGCTCGATGCCGTTCATGTCGGGCATGCGCATGTCGGCCACGATCACGGCATAGGGACCGGCCGCCTCGATGCGGCGCAATGCGGCTGGGCCACCCAGGGCTACCTCGATCTCAAACTCGCGATGGAGTAAGCGTTGAAAGCCTTCCAATACCGCGGGCTCGTCATCGACAAAGAGAATGGTTTTTTGATTCGAACTCACACCGACTCCAATTTTCTGCACGCTTCCAACCAGTGGGGGACATGCGGCAGCAGATTCAATTCTTCGAGTATGTTCCGGGTGTCCGGGTCTTTCTCCGCCGGCAAGGGCCGGCCATGTTGAAATTCGTTGGCGGCATGCACCGCAAGCAAAGAGCAGAAGCCGGTGGGCTTAAGTTGGGCCGGATGATGATGCCAGCCTACGGTTTCCACGATCATGTCGGGAAGCCCCCAGAGACCCATCAGATATGCGCCGATCTGGCCATGCGTGCAACCGAAAATTTCCCGCTCCAGCGACGACGTGTCGCCGCCACGGGCTTCCACCTGCAACAGCACCTGCTGATACTTGTCGGGCATCGAGCAGGCCAGAACCAACTTGCCGATGTCATGCAGCAGGCCGGCGGTAAAGGCGCTATCCGCAGTCCGGGAGTCCATTCCTTGCGCCGTGGAGATGGCTTTCGCATACAGCGCGGTCTGGAAGCTGTGTTCCCACAGCGAACTCATATCACAGGCCATTCCGGGGTCCAGTTGCGAAAAGACTCCGATGGACAAAACCAGGGCTTTCACATTGTCCAAGCCGAGCAGCGAGACGGCTTTGGCGGGGCTGGAGACGCGGCAGGGAAGTCCGAAAAACGCCGAGTTCACCAGCTGCAACATCTTCGCGCACATGCCCATGTCTTGCGAAATGATTCGGGCTACCTCGGCTAAGGTTCCATCTTCCTGTTGCAAGGCTTCGGTGATCTGGACGTACAACGTGGGCAGGCTGGGAACACTGGGGAGCTGCGAAACAATCTGTTGTAACGCGGGATCGAGCAGCACATCCTGAATGGCCAGGGCGCGCGTGAGCTTCTGCTTGAGTTCGTCGACATCGCACGGCTTGGAGAGGTATTGATGGGCCGGAGTAACCGCGCGCATAACGGTTTCCATGCTGGAGTGCCCGGATAGGACAATCCGGGCGGTTTGGGGAAACCGCCTTCGGACCTCTTCCAGCAACTGCGCTCCGTCCATCATGGGCATGCGCATGTCGGTGACCAGCACGTCGAAGGGGCATTGCTCCATCGCCGCTAGGGCAGCGGCCGCGCTGTCCAGAAACTCCATTTCCCATTGATCGCGCATCGGGCGCAAGCTGCGCTGCAACCCTTGCAAAACGCGTACTTCGTCATCGACAAATAACACTCGTTTATGCATCAGAGCAGGTCCGCTTCCAGGGGGAGCTGTACGTAAAATGTTGTTCCTTCCCCCTCTTTGCTGTCAAACCAGATTCGCCCATTGTGGCGTTTCACGATCAGGGAATAGGCCAGGGCCAAGCCCTGTCCGGTCCCCTTCCCCACCGGCTTGGTGGTGAAAAAAGGTTCAAAGATACGGCTCTGAATGGCTTCCGGAATTCCGGTCCCCGTATCCTGGATGGCCACCTGCACATACTCCTGCTGCCGCGAGGTGGAAATCGTGATGGTGCCTTTGCGATTGGAGGGCTGCTCAATGGTCAGGGCAATCGACTGCGCGGCATTGATGATCAAATTGAGCATGACTTGGTTGAACTCCCCTACCAGGCAAGGCACGGTGGGCAGATCGTCATCGAAGTGAGTTGCCATCTCCGCCACGTATTTCCATTCGTTTTGCGCTACGGTGATGGTGGTGGCAATGGCCTTGTTAAGGTTGACCGGCCGTTTTTCCTGTCCGGGATGCGAGAATTCCTTCATCGCCCGGACAATCTTGGTTACTCGATCCAACCCTTCCAGTTCCTGATCGATCGCGCTGGGGATTTCCGCCAGTAGATAGTCAAGGTCGGCGCTACGGCTGGCCTGCTCGAAGCTCTCCAGAGTCTCGGGCTGAATTCCGCCATTCTTGGCTTCTTCCAGCACGGTGCGGCACTGTGTGAGCAAGCCGGCAATCTGGGACCAGGAATCTTTAAGGAAGCGCGCATTATCGCCCACATATTGTGTAGGCGTATTGATTTCATGGGCAATGCCGGCGGCCAACTGGCCCACCGCTTCCAATTTTTGCGATTGGCGCAATTGCTCTTCCAGCGATTGCTGCTGCGCCACCAGCCGGTTGCGTTCGGTGATGTCGGCTCCCGGGATGATGTATCCGCCCGTTCCCATCTGTTCGTAGCGTACAGGCGTTACATTGAAGGCCACGAAGCGTGGTTGGCCGTCTTTTTCGTAGGCAACACTGTCGTAACGGATGGTTTCGGTGGCTTCCAGCCAACGCTGGATCTCGGCTGCCATATCAAAATCTCGCCACTGGATACCGCATTCGTTCAAAGTACAGCCCAAGACCGCGGACTCCTCCAGGCCAAAGACCTTACTGGCGGTCAGATTCCAGCGGGTAATGCGGGCGTGGGAGTCCAAGCCGATCATGATGGAAGGAATCGCGTGCAAGAACGCTGCCGTTTCCGCGGTGGCGGCCTGCAGGGCGGCGTCGGCCAGAATGCGATCATCGACCATTCGCGAGATGGTCAACAGGCCCTCGGGTTTGCCGTTCGCATTGCGAATGGGACCCCCGTGCGTTTCGATGTGACGCCAAGTTCCATCCTTGTGCCGCACCCGCAAGTAGATAACCTCGCTCTTGCCGCTATCAAATAACCTGGCCGCCGTTCCCTTTACCGTGGCGCGATCCGCGGGATCGATGAGTTCCAATACATTACTACCCACCAGTTCCTCGGGCGAATAACCTAGCTTGGCCAGGTGCGAAGGGCTGGCGTAAGCATATCGATGCTGGGTGTCAACGATCGCCAATAGGTCCTGGGCGTTATCGGTGATGGCGCGGAACAGGGCCACGCTGCGCTGCAGCGAATCTTCCACCTGTTTGCGCTTGGCTTCCTCGTTGGCGCGCAGGGCGCGTTCCGCCACGATGCGGGTGGCCGCATGAAAGCGGGAGCGCAAGTCCAAGGCCTCCAAGGGTTTCACCAGATAATCGTCGGCTCCCGCCCGGAGAATCGCAACCATGTTGTCCGGGCCGGTATTTCCCGTCAGCAGAATAACGTAAGCGCGCTGCCGCGTTGCCTCTCGCCGCATCCGCTCGCAGACTTCGACGCCGCTCATCCCCGGCATACCGCAATCCAATACCGCCAGAGTTGGAGCGGAATCGGAACTCAGGATCTCCAGCGCTTCTTGTCCGCCGCGGACGACCATCGTATCGTAACCGGTGGCCGACAAGAATCCTTGGGCGATATGCAGGCTGGCATCGTCGTCGGTGGCAACGAGCACGGTGCCTGCCCTTGCCGTCGTAATCCCTATTGGCACACTACAAGACACATCTTATTGATCGGCAGGATGGACCGGAATAATTAGTCAGGGAAGGTTTCAATTCGGAGCGCCCCCGTACTGCGATGGCATGCCGGTTATGGATTCGATGACTTGTGCCAACTCGACGGTGCGGACCGGCTTACTCAAGTAGCCGTCCATCTCGGCGTCCAGACAGCGTTTTCGATAGCCGGTGATGGCATGGGCCGTCATGGCAATAATGGGCATATGTCGCCGCTTTCCCTTTTTCTCCTGTAAGCGAATGGCCGCAGTGGCCTCGAAGCCATCCATGTTGGGCATTTGAATGTCCATCAGGATGACATCGAATTCTCCGTCCGCCAGTTTGGCCAAAACTTCCTGACCGTCTTGGGCGATCGTCGGCGTGTGCCCCAGTCCTTCCAGCATCCGTGTCATCACGGACTGGTTAATTTGGTTGTCTTCCGCCACCAGGACACGGCATTTCTGCTTTTCCTGGAAGGTTGGCACCCGCCGCGCAATCCACGGAGTTTCCGCGACTTTGGCCGCGCGGCTGGAGGCGCCGGCTTTCACCTTGATGGTGAAATGAAAGGTGCTGCCGTGGCCGACTTCACTTTCCAGCCAAATGCGGCCGCCCATCAGTTGCACCAGCCGGCTACAGATGGTCAGCCCTAAACCGGTGCCGCCGTATTTGCGCGTATGCGTGCCGTCGGCTTGGACGAAGGCTTCAAAAATGGCTTGCTCCTTATCGGCGGGGATGCCGATGCCGGTGTCGGTGACGCTGACATGCAACTCCAGTTGCTGTCCCTGAAGCGGGGAGCATTCGGCATAAACCAGGATGCCACCATCGGACGTGAATTTGATGGCATTGCCGATCAGGTTGCCGATGACTTGGCGCAAGCGTCCTTGGTCGGCCACGATGTGTTGCGGAGTGCCGTTGGCCACGCGGAAATCGAGACTCAGCCCCTTCTTCGCCGCAGTCGGGCTCAGCAGCCGAATGGTCTCCCCAAGGACCTGGGGCAGATCGAAATCCACCGGCGACAAATCCATCTTCCCGGCTTCGACCTTGGAGAAGTCAAGAATGTCATTAATGATATTGAGCAGCATGTCGCCCGAAATTTTTACGGTTTGCAGACACTCGCGCTGATCGGTGGATAAGTCGGACTCCAGCACCAGTTCGGTCATCCCCAGAATGCCGTTCATGGGGGTCCGGATTTCGTGGCTCATGTTCGCCAGGAACTCGCTCTTGGCGCGATTCGCCGCTTCCGCGGCTTCCTTTGCTTGCTGCATGGCCTGCTGCGCCTGTTTGCGTTCGGTGATGTCTAAGGCGGTTCCCGCCATCCGCGCGGGGACGCCGGCGGTATCGCATTGGGGCTCGCCCTGGACCAAGAGAATGCGTTGGCACCCGTCGCTACCAACGATGGGGAACTCGTTCTTAAAGGGCCGGCGTTTCGCCAGGGCGCCGCGAAACTCGCGTTGCGCCTGCTCGCGGCAGTCGCACTGGACAGCGTCGCTAAGGGAATCGGCGGTGGGCGTCATGGACTGGGGCGCCAGGCCCAACAGGCGATAAATCTCGTCCGACCAATACATCCGATTGGCTTGCAGATCCCATTCCCAACTGCCCAAATGGGCAATGCGCTGGGCGTCCGCCAAATGCGCCTCACTGATGCGAATGGCGGCTTCGGCTCGCTGCCGCTCCCCGACTTCGTTTTGCAACTCCAACGTGCGCTCCTGGACGCGGCGTTCCAGCGCTTCCCGCTCATTGTGCAGTTCCTGTTCGTCGGACTGCATTTGCCGGTTCAGTTTGCGCGCATACCAGACCAGGCCCGGTACCAGCAGCAGGGCAATCACTGCGAGACTCAAATTCCGTACGCGTACACGCCGGGCCAGATCGGCTTGCTGGGTGAGGTCGTCTTGCTCAAACTCGAAGGTTTTCTGGCGTAGATCCTGGAGCGCCAATAGCACACGGCGATAGGCGCGGTCGGTGTATAGCCGACGGGCGTCGAACATCTTCCGGTCGCCCGCTTCAAATGCACTAAACGCCTGATTGGATTGCTCCCACGTGGTTTGCATCAATTCATGCAGAGAACGCGCGCCGGATACCAGGGATTGATTATGCGCGTCCGGGGACTGTGCCAGTTCGTCGGCAAACTGGTCGGCTTTCGCCAGGAACATGCCTGAGGCATATTTCATGGTTTGCTTGCCCTGTTGCCAGTCCCCCGAACTGAAATCCTCGATGCTCGGCATCGCCGCCGCTTGGGCCAAGCTTTCCAAATTGGTGATTTTGTCTCTCGTCTCGTTCGATTGCTGCCGCGAGATCAGTGCCCGCGTATAGAAATTCTCGACCCGATAAGAGCCATAGAGTGCCGCGCTGATGGTCACCAACTCGAGCGCCGCCAGCACGGCAAACAGCAGCCTGAGTTGCCGGTGTGAGTCCATACGAGGGAGTTCAAGTGGGTGATGGTCACTGGAAGGCTTGGTTCCGAAACTCAATGCTGACAAGGGGACCCCGTTTTATAAAATATTTTCGCCCTTCATTGTTGCCCCAGAAATGTTGCAAGAGTATGAATACCCGGGTTAAATCTTTCTAATCCAGCCCCTTAGGTTCAGCTGCCGCACGGTTCTTGTTCAGTTGCCACACGAGAGTACCCGATTTCCTGCTACTATTTACCACTCGCGCAAGCGCCTGGAGCGCTTCAGCGGCTGGGCAGGGCCTGCCGCGAGGGGATGGCATCCTCAGGTTATCGAATGGGGTTCTATGGGAACTGAAATGCATCTTGCCATGGCAGGCTCCTCTCGACTGGCTAAAGAGACACAGCGGGTGCGCATTCGCCGCCATATTCTGGCGCGGCCGCGGCTTATCCCTCTCGGATTCGGGTTATTTGCGGCTGGATGTGTGGTGGGTGCGGGGATAATGACTCTTCCTATCCATGGCGGACGTTTCCCGTTCTGGCTGCACGGCTCTGTGATTGCCCTCACTACTGGGGCCGGCGTCTTTACCATGGCTCGCTGGCTGGTCCGGGAGTTGCGTCATCAACAATGGGCAGAGGAAGCTTTGCGCCACGCCAACGAGGCACTGGAGGAGCGGGTTCGCCAGCGCACCGCCGAGTTGGCCGCGGCCAATGAAGCGCTGCACGATAAGATTCGTGAAATCAGGCGGACCGAAGAGGCGCTGGTCCGCAGTGAGAAGCTGGCCGCCACCGGAAGGCTGGCCGCCACCATTGCCCATGAAATCAATAATCCCTTGGCAGCCATGACCAACTTAGTGTATCTGCTGGGCTCCTTGGTTACCGACTCGACGGCACGGGACTATGTGCATCTGATTGACAAACAATTGCGGACGATCAGCCGCATTGCCAGTCAAACGCTCAAGTTTAACCGGGGGAGCGGCCGGCCAGCTGAAGTAAGCCTGACGGAGCTGATCGAGGACGTATTGGCGTTCTATCAGCCGGAAGCCGACCGCCACGGCGTAACCTTGAGCAAACGTATCGACGTGGCCGGAACGGTCATTGGCTTTAGCGGAGAGATTCGGCAAGTACTTTCCAATCTCGTGCTGAATGCCATTGAAGCCACGCCCAAGGGAAGGGTGACGCTGCACCTGAATGCCGCCACCAATTGGCGAAACCCGAGTTCGCGCGGGTATCGAATCTGGGTCTCGGATAACGGCGCCGGCGTGGATCCCGCGCACCGGGCGCGCGTATTCGAGCCATTCTTTACCACCAAAGGGGAAAAGGGAACCGGCTTGGGCTTGTGGGTAAGCCTGGGAATCATCAACCGGGCGGGTGGGTCGATTCGCCTGTGGAGCAATTGCCGCCCCGGGCGCTCCGGATCGTGCTTCTCGATTTTCCTGCCGGCCGTCGTCGCGGTGGTCGAAATGCCGCAGCGTCGGCGATACGAAGCCAGCGAGCCCCCCGCCGAGATTTCGTCGCCTTCGAGCAACCCCTCCAGGAGTTGTTAAACTTGGCATGGCAACTTCGTGACCATTTAGGCTAGAATCTCATCAAACTGAGTAGTGTTGCATGTGGGGTGTAGCACGGGTACGTGGGGATTTCGAGAAAATCTGGGTACGCTGGTTCTGGGCGTAGTACCGTGGGCGCTCCACAAGTGCAGTTCCTGGCAACTTGCCCGGTCGCGGTGAAATATCGCTTCCGGAACATGGTCGCACACGCGACGAGCCGTGTATGCATGTAAGGAAATGTGGCGAGCAGTGGAATAGCCCGGCAACGCCGGGCAGCGGCTAACGAGGAGGAGCAAATCTCATGCCCGAAAATACTCTCACCGTGACCGATAATCGGACCGGCAAAAACTATACCCTTCCCATCCAGAACGGCACCGTTCGCGCGATGGACTTCCGGCAGATCAAAGTCGATCCCGAAGACTTCGGCATGATGACCTACGATCCGGCCTTTACCAACACCGCGTCGTGCCAGAGCAAAGTCACGCTGATCGATGGCGACAAAGGTGTATTGCGCTATCGCGGGTACGATATCGCCGAGCTGGCGGAAAACTGCACCTACCTTCAGGTGGCCTACCTGCTGCTCCATGGCGAATTGCCGACCCCGGCCGAAGAGCGTGAATGGATCCATGAGATTAATTTCCGGGTGCATATCCACGAGAACATCAAGAAGTTCATGGACGGCTTTCACTATGACGCCCACCCGATGGGCATCATGGTCAGCACCGTGGCGGCCCTGTCCACGTTCTATCCGGATTCGCGCAATGTGCGCGATGCCGAGGCGCGCAAACTTTCCATGTACCGATTGATCGGCAAAATGCCCATCATTGCCGCTTACGCCTATCGGCACCGCGCCGGCCTGCCCTATGTCTATCCGGATTCGGATTTGAGTTACACGGAAAATTTCATGAACATGCTGTGGAAACGCAGCGAACTCAAGTATTTGGCCAACCCGGTGCTCGCCCGCGCCCTTGATGTGCTGTTTATCCTGCACGCCGATCACGAGCAGAATTGCTCGGCCAATGCCATGCGTTGCATCGGCAGCTCGGAAGCCGATCCCTTCCTGGCAACGGCCGGCGCCGCTTCGGCGCTTTCCGGACCTCTCCATGGCGGCGCCAATGAGGAAGTGCTGGCCATGCTGGCGAAAATCGGCAGCAAGGACCACATTCCCGAGTACATTCAGGGCGTGAAAGATGGCAAGTACAAGTTGATGGGCTTCGGCCATCGCGTATACAAGAATTACGATCCGCGGGCGCGCATCATCAAGCGCATTGCCGAAGAGGTCTTTCAGGTCACCGGACGAAACCCGAAGATCGATATGGCCATGGAATTGGAGCAGATCGCGCTCAATGACGATTACTTTATCAAGCGCAAGCTCTATCCGAATGTCGACTTCTATTCGGGCATCATTTATCAAGCCTTGGGCTTTAAGCCGGAGATGTTTACCGTGCTGTTTGCCATCCCCCGCACCGCCGGTTGGCTGGCCCAGTGGCAGGAGATGGTGACCGATCCCGAACAGAAAATCTGTCGTCCGCGCCAGATCTATAATGGCGAGGGGTTGCGGCATTTGCCCAAGCTACGAGCCGCTCAGGCCGAGTAGCCCCGTTTCCCGTTTCCAGTTTCAAGTTTCCAGGAGCCCACATGCGGCCACAGAGAACTTGAAACTGGAAACGGGCTGGGAAACTCGAAACCCGAAACTCGGAACTGCTTCTATAAACCTGCTGCGAACGGGATCGCGCTACACTAAGAGCGCAACCGATACGTTTATAATCCTTAGAACGGAATCCCCACCGGTAACGAGGCCTACATGACGAGTGCTAGTTCGCAGCCCATTTATAAAGACAAGATGCTGGTTGACCCTGCCCATGACGTTCTTCGATCCGAACGCCAACCCCTGGACGAAATCTTTTTGCCGAAGAGCGTCGCGGTCATCGGCGCTTCGGATCGGGCCGGTAGCGTTGGCCGTAACGTGTTATGGAATCTGCTGAGCACTCCTTTTGGTGGCACGGTGTATCCGGTGAATGCCAAGCGCGACAGCGTGCTGGGCGTGCGCGGCTACCGTAGCGTTTCCGCAATTCCCGAAGCCGTCGATCTGGCGGTTATTACCACTCCCGCCGCCACCGTGCCCGAGCTTATCCAGGAATGCGTGACTGCCGGCGTGCCGGCGGCCATCGTGATCTCCGCCGGCTTTAAGGAGCATGGGGAAGAGGGCAAGGAACTGGAGCGGCAGATCAAGCGGATCATCACCGGTAAAATGCGCGTGATTGGCCCCAACTGTCTCGGAGTGATGAATCCGATTACCGGCTTCAACGCCACTTTCGCGCAGACCATCGCGCGTCCCGGCAACATTGCCTTCATCAGCCAGAGCGGAGCGCTCTGCACCGCCGTCCTGGACTGGAGTCTGAAGGAAATGGTCGGGTTCAGCGGCTTCATCTCGATCGGCTCGATGCTGGACGTGGATTGGGGCGACCTGATCACCTACTACGGCCGCGATGCCCGTACCCGCTCGATCGTCATCTATATGGAGTCGGTGGGCGATGCCCGCTCGTTCTTGTCGGCGGCGCGCGAAGTTTCGCTGGTCAAGCCAATTATTGTGATCAAGGCGGGCCGTACCGCGGCCGCCGCCAAAGCCGCCGCCTCGCACACCGGTTCGTTGACCGGCAGTGACGAAGTGTTGGAAGCCGCCTTCCGCCGCTGCGGCGTCCTGCGCGTCAACAGCATCGCGGACATTTTTTATATGTCGGAAGTGCTCGGCAAGCAGCCGCGCCCCAAAGGCCCGCGGCTTTGCATCCTCACCAATGCCGGCGGCCCGGGCGTATTGGCCACCGATGCCCTGATTGGCGAAGGGGGCGAGTTGGCCGAGCTTTCGCCCGAGAGCATGAAGGCGTTCGACGAAATCCTGCCGGAGGCATGGAGTCATAACAATCCGGTCGACATCCTGGGGGACGCGGAGCCGGAACGCTACGCGAAATCTCTGGCCATCGCCGCGAAAGACCCGAATATCGATGGCATGCTGATTATCATGACGCCGCAAGGCATGACCGATCCCACGCGCATTGCGGAAAATCTGAAGCCGATGGCCGAAACGTTGGGCAAGCCGGTCTTGGCCAGCTGGATGGGCGGCCCTGTCGTTTCCGCCGGGGAAGAGATTCTGAAACGCGCCGGGATCCCGACATTCTTGTTTCCCGACGCGGCCGCGCGCGCCTTCAACTACATGTGGAAGTACAGCTACAACTTGAAGGGCCTGTACGAAACGCCGTCCCTGGCCTCGGGCCAGTCGCATGACGCCGACCGCGCCGCCGCCGCCGCGATCATCGAGACGGTGCGTCAGTCCGGCCGGACGATTCTGACTGAGTATGAATCGAAGAAGTTGCTGGAAGCCTATCGCATTCCGACGGTTCGCACCGAAATCGCGCGCAGCGAAGACGCCGCGGTAAAACTGGCGGACGAGATGGGCTACCCCATCGTCCTTAAGCTGTTTTCGGAAACCATTACCCACAAGACCGACGTGGGCGGGGTGCAACTCAACTTGCGCAATGCCCAGGCGGTCCGTAGCGCCTATCAGGCGATTGCCTCGGCGGTCGCCGAAAAAGTGGGCAAGGAGCACTTCCTCGGGGTTACCGTTCAGCCCATGGCCAAGCTCGATGGGTACGAGGTCATTATCGGCTCCAGTATGGATCCGCAGTTTGGCCCCGTTCTGTTGTTCGGTTCCGGCGGACAGCTGGTGGAGGTTTACAAAGACCGGGCCTTGGCCCTGCCTCCGCTGAATAGCACGCTGGCCCGCCGCATGATGGAAAACACCAAGATCTATCAAGCCCTGAAAGGGGTTCGCGGGCGTCCGCCGGTGGACATGGAAGGTTTGCAGGCGCTTTTAGTATCCTTCAGCCAGTTGGTGGTCGAGCAGCCCTGGATCAAGGAAATCGACATCAATCCCTTGCTGGCCTCGGCGGATCGCTTGCTGGCTCTCGATGCTCGCGTTGTTATCTTCGAGAAGGATACCAAGGTGGAGGACCTGCCTAAGCCGGCCATTCGCCCCTATCCGACCAATTACATCAGCCAGCTGACGACCAAGGACGGCATGCAGCTTAACATCCGTCCGATCCGGCCGGAAGACGAGCCGCTTATGGTCCGATTCCACGAGCATCTTTCCGATCGCAGCGTCTATCTGCGCTACTTCCAACCCATGCAGCTCAGTCAACGCACCACCCACGAGCGTTTGACGCGCATTTGCTTTATCGATTATGACCGCGAAATGGCGTTGGTGGCCGAGCGCGTTGAGCCGGGAACGAATCAGCCCGAGATCCTGGCGGTAGCGCGCCTCAGCCGGATGCACGGCACCGATACCGCGGAACTTACCTTCATCATCAAGGACGAGTTCCAACGCAAAGGGATTGGCGCCGAGCTGATGCGCAAGGTCGTGGAAGTTGCCCGTCAGGAGAAACTGAGCAAACTGGTCGCCAATATGCTGCACGAAAACGAGGAAATGCAATCGCTGTGCCGCAAGCACGGCTTCGAACTTTCCCCCGCCGGCGACAAGTACATTCACGCGGAACTAAAGATGTAGCGGGGAATCAGGATGACAATTCTTGGTTGTTTTGGGCCTTCTTAGCCTCAAAGTAAGTGACATTAGGCTGCCAGCCCGCACTGCGAACACATAGGGTAGTCCACAGCTTGCGCCGTGGGCTACCCTCTTTAATGTTCCACGGAACTGGACGCGAACACCGGCTCTTTCGGCCCCCGGTAACTGAACCGCTTTTTCAGACTCATGAGTGGCGATTCAAAGCAGTGAAAGCTAATCACTGCCAGCGACAGACTTAGCGATAAACAAATCAGAAGGTACAACACGCTTCCCAGTACGAACGAATGCGTCCAGGCCACAAAGGCGTCCTTCCTGGAAGTCAGTGGTTGCAGTAGCAAATAGTGATAAACATAGAGGCCGTAACTGTATTTTCCAAACAGGCGGAGCCCTCCGCAAGAACACACGCGTTGCACCCAGGTGCCGGATTTCAGGCAAAGCACCAGCAGGAAAGCGTACCCCACAGCCAGGGCGTCGTATCCGATGGTCCCGATCAGGGGATCGTTATGATCCACGCTATGCCGCCCGAGGCACACTGCGGCGGTAATTCCCGCGGCTACGAGCAGTCCTAAGGGCGCCCAACGCTGCAGTCGTTCCGCCTGCCCTTCCCGGATTAGTACGGCGACGGCGGCCCCCAGGGCGAGTTCGTCCGCGCGGCAGGGCAGGAACGTGTAAAACCAATCTGGCCCCGGCCAACCCGAGGCCGCAATCAGAACCCGAAGCAGGAAGGCGGCTCCTCCCAGGAAAAGGCATCCCCGGAGAATTGCTCTTGGGTTGCGCATCTTGGCAATGGCCCATGGCCATACCATATAGAACTGCTCTTCCAGAGAAAGCGACCATAAGTGGTTTACGCCGATTACGGATGAGAAATGAACTAAAGACGGCCAAATCAAGGCCGCCGGATAGCCTAGATATATTATGAAAAACAGATGCCCGGTGGCCCAGTGAATGCCGGCGAACGCTCCATAAAGAACACAGAACACTATCACCAGGTAATAGACCGGAAGAATTCTCAACGCCCGCCGGAAATAAAAATTGCGATAGTACAACGGATCATTCCGCGTGTCATACAGAATACCGGTGATCAGGAATCCGGACAGCACAAAGAACAGGTCCACGCCAGTCCACCCCATGCCGAAGGGGACCCCCATAACGCGGAGCCGCGCCGAATGCGTGTGGATGCTGAGGTTCCCGGCATAGTGATGAAAGAAGACCAGCAGGATGGCGACTCCCCGCAGTCCGTCCAGCGCGGGCAGCCGGTCGCGAAAGCTGAGCACGGCATTCCGGCCTTGCGCCGGAAGTTCCCTGAGATCCACATCCGCAATCAGTTTGCTCAAGATGACATTTCCCCCATATTGTTCGCAGTTCCTCGATGCCGCCCCCTCGCGATGTGGTCCCCGTTCCTAGAGCAGCTTAGCCGATCTAGGCGGCCTAAGGGGAACGAAAAACGTCAGGCAGGCCTAAGTCTTAACTGCGGGAACTTCCCGACGGAGAACTTGGGTTGACGGAGATCCAGGAAATGCCTGGATGGAAAATTGTGCATACTCCGGGCCACACCCTCGGGCACGTGTCTTTATTGCGGTTGACGGATCGCGTGCTCCTGGCGGGGGACGCCTTTTGTACCACCAAGCCCGAGTCGTTTTTCGAGGCTACCATCTTGCCAGAGCCGGAACTTCATGGGCCGCCTTCCTATTTGTCCCTGAACTTCAACGACACGGCGGTCCTCGACTACAGACGCGTCGCTTAGCCTGGGTACGCGGGCTTCCAGCCTAATGTCACTTACTTTGAGGCTAAGAAGGCTCAAAACAACCAAGAATTGTCATCCAGAGCGAAGCGAAGGACCTGCTGTTTTCTTGCATGTGCATGAGAAAACAGGTTCTTCGCTGCGCTCAGAATGACAAGTTGCCTTGCTCGTTTCGCAAGCACGCTACCATAAAACCTCAAAGTAAGCGACATTAGGCTTCCAGCCCGCATTCCGGTGCGGCCAGGGATCCCGGCAAGCCGGGACAGATGGCCGCGTACCCAGGTGCGAACCGGTCAGTCGATTTCCTCAAGCAGATGGGCGGTCATGACCCGGGAACGAAGCCGGAGATAGGCCATATAGGCCACGATCAGCAGATTCACGGAGAGCAGCGCGAATCGAATGAAGTGGGGTTTACGAATAGCTTCGTAAACTTCCAAAGGTATGTAGACGGCTCCCGAGGCGAGCGCCAGCCATTGTGCCCATACTCGTCCCAGCCACAGTCCGTAGGATTCGGCGAAGCGCATTAAAGAGTACAACAGTCCCGCCAGTGCAAGTACGAGCAGGTTGGAGTCTTGCAGACGTGTCGCCGCTCGCAGGAACACGGCGCATAGGTGCCGTTCTGGACTAAGGTGAAGCACATAAAGTAGTCCGCGGGCTATCTCCTCGAGGCTCACGCCGTGGTGGGAGAGGGAAATCAATCCAAAGCCTACCAGCACCACCAAGGCTCCCTTGGCAAATTCCAGGGTAGCCACCGCTCGTAATGCCGCTATATCTCCGGGACAGACAGCTTCAAAGGACGGATCAGCAGCGGCCTGGCATTCAGGCAGCCTTCGTGGCCGTTGCAGCTCTGGGAATGATGGTTTCAAGCTTGGGTCGCGGTTGTGACAGTCACGCCGCCTCCTCGTCGTCGTTCTTCGCTGGAGGAGCATCCTCGAGAACACCGTACTCTACGTGAGTATGCACAGGGCGCTCCGGGTGATCGGCCGCATCCTCCACCCCTTCGATCGCGGCAGCTTCCACGGCTTGATCCTCATTCGCCAACTCTTCTACGGATTCGTCGTTGGCATCAACGATGGCGGAAAGGCCCTGCGATTCGCCCCCGTGTCCAGCCGCCCGCTCGCCGATCTGGCTCGGATCTTCGCCGATCTCGTCGGCCTGCGCCGCAAAATCGCCTTTTCGCTCCGGCGAGCGTTCATCTTCGTCTTTACTCCTTCGGAATTGTCGGCTCATGGGACTGCTCCAGTCTGTTCTCCAAAAAAACGCACACATTGTCGCTTCTAGTCCTTGGATGCTTTGAGCCCATGGGGTGATCCGCCATGGGAGCAGCTCTGCCTGCGCGGCATCGACCCCATTCCTCTAAGAATACGACATATGCGAGGCAGTGAAGCGCATTAGATCCAGGGAAGCGGAATACCCAGATATTCCGCTTCCTCCGGACACCAACCCACCTGCACCGATCCGAGAAGGTCCGAGAACCTCCCGAAACTCCCGAGCAGGAACTTTCGTTCCGAAGTAACTCGAGGCATCAGGCTAGGCGCCCTTGCATCGAACTACTCATTACCAAGACTAGAGGTCGCAACCGATGAACGAAGTGGGTAGTATTCACGCCGGCGACTTACCCGCGTCCCCCGCCCTCCAACGGTGGGGCCGGCGCTGGGGAACTCTCATCGGGGGCAGCGCGTTGGCCGTCTTTGGTCTTACGCGGCGCTCTCCACTGGGTTATGCGATGGCGGCTACCGGGGGCATTGTCGCCTATGGCGGAATAACCTCCAGCGCGCTGCAACGGGAACCCGTAGCTCGCGCCAGCGTATTGTTGAACTGCTCGCCCCACGAGGTCTATACCTTCTGGCGCAATCTGGAAAACCTGCCGCGTTTTATGCGCCACCTCGAGTCGGTAACCGTGACCGGGGATCGCCAATCCCAATGGGTTGCGGTGGGGCCGATGGGCGCGCGAATTCAATGGACTGCCGAGATCGTCAACGAGCGGGAGAATGAATTTATTGCCTGGCACTCCCTGCCGGACTCGGATAGCGACGTAGATGGCTCGGTCGAGATCCGTCCCGCCACTGGAAATCGCGGAACCTTGGTTCAGGCGACCATCCGCTATCGCGCGCCACACGGAGCGGTCGCTTACAGGTTGGCGAAGCTGCTGGGCAAAGATCCGAGTTTCCTGATGCAGCAGGATCTTCGTCGCTTCAAAGCCTTGCTGGAAACCGGCGAAATACCCACGACGGAAGGCCAGTCTCACGGTCCTCGAAACCTGACTGCCGCTGTGATGCGTGTAGCCGATCCGGCTCACCTCGACGAGACAATCCAGGAGAAAGGGAGGGCGTCATGAAAGCCGTCTGTTGGATGGGAGTCGAGAAGATACGGGTCGAAACCGTTCCCGATCCCAAGATCCTCAACCCGCGCGATGCTATCGTGCGCATTACGAGCACCTGCATTTGCGGCTCCGATCTTCATTTGTATAACGGCTTCATTCCGACCATGGAGCAGGGCGATATTCTGGGCCATGAATTCATGGGCGAGGTTGTGGAAGTAGGTCCCGGTATTGACAAAGAAAAATTGCAGGTCGGCGACCGGGTGGTGGTTCCCTTCACCATCGCCTGCGGGCGCTGCTTCTTTTGCCAGCGCCAGCTGTGGTCCTGTTGCGACAACTCCAATCCCAATGCCTGGGTGGCCGAGAAGATCATGGGCTATTCGCCTGCCGGCCTGTTCGGCTACACTCACATGCTGGGGGGATATGCCGGTGGTCAGGCGCAGTACGCTCGCGTGCCCTTTGCCGACGTTGGCCCCCTTAAGATACCCGCGGGGATTCCGGATGAAAAGTTGGTTTTCCTGTCGGACATATTTCCGACCGGCTACTTCGGCGCCGTCAATGCCGACATCGCTCCGGGAGACACGGTGGCCGTATGGGGTTGCGGCCCGGTTGGTCAGTTCGCCATCCGCAGTGCCTTCATGCTCGGAGCGGAACGGGTAATCGCCATCGATCGCTTCCCCTATCGCCTGCGCATGGCCCAGATGGGCGGAGCCGAGACGATCAATTATGAGGCGGTCGATGATGTCCTGGAGGTATTGAAGGAGATGACCGGCAATATCGGTCCGGACTCCTGTATCGATGCGGTGGGCATGGAAGCGCACGCCAATCATGCCATGTATTTGCTGGACCGGGCGAAGCAGGCGGTTCGGCTCCAAGCCGATCGGCCGCTGGTGTTGCGCCAATGCATTCAGGCATGCCGCAAGGGCGGTACTATCTCTGTCCCGGGTGTTTATAGCGGCGCTGTCGATAGCGTCCCGATGGGGGCTTTCATCAACAAGGGCCTGGCGATGAAGACTGGCCAGACCCACATGATGCGTTATATGAAGCCGCTGCTGGAGCGCGTCGAACGGGGAGAAATCGATCCCAGCTTTGTGGTCACGCATCGCGTGTCGATCGATGAGGCGCCTCGCATGTACAAGGTCTTCCGCGACAAAGAAGACGATTGCGAAAAGGTCGTCCTCGATCCTTGGACCGAAACCAAAGCGGCCTAGGAGAATCGGGTAATCGGGTAATTGAGTGATTGAAAACCTGGGCCGATGACAAGGTGTCTGGAGCCTTAGATTTGAACCTGAAGATCCCGAGTGGCTGCGTCACACCGGCGTCGCAAAACGGAGGACGCTTCGACACTTTACGCTGCAGCGTGCTCTTCCATGGGCATGGCCCCGTAATGGTCGAAGGCTGCTTTCGTCCATCGCTCCGCTTCTTGCCTTTCCTCATCGCTCGGCCGGTATATTTGAGTCAGTCCGTGGTGATGGGGGAGGCTCGACAGGGCATCCTCATGTCCCGTCACAATCCTCAAAATATGAGCGAAGTTCACAGCATGGTAACCGTTGGCGAAGCTTAAACCCGCGACATGGGACCAGAGGGGTCGTATCCACGACTCACAGACCAGGTTCCAGTGACCCCGGATGGTAGATGCCCAGATCTTGACGAAGTCGAGGGAGCCGTCGTCCCCAGTCTGATATTCAATTTGGATCAGTCCCGAGTCCGAAGCGGGCATCAGCTCGTCCCAGCTCTGGACCACGGCATATTCTAGAGCGTGCTCGAGCCAGACGGTTTGCGTGGGCGGCAAATCCGTAACCGGCGTTGTGAAAGCAGACATCTCACCCTCCTCGATCGTGTCCTTGCGCCAAGCGTCCCGTACGGGGCTCGACAACTCAACTTATCAAGTCCCGACAAAGTCTTCTGAGCAATAGGGCTCATCGAGGTCTGCGCTGGGCGCCTGCGCCGAGAGCACTATTGCTCAGACGACATCCCGCCATTCCACTAATGTGAGGTCCGTACGAATTACCGCTCGACCGGCATTCGAAGCGAATCGCAATTTACGGAGAATATAGAAATGGCAAAAATTATAGGCATAGATCTCGGTACCACTAACTCGGCGGTTGCTGTAATCGAGGCGGGCGAGTCCAAGGTAATTCCGAATGAAGAAGGCGGCCGAACGACCCCGTCGGTAGTTGCGTTTACCAAGTCTGGGGAACGGCTAGTTGGCCAAGTTGCCAAGCGACAAGCGATTACGAATCCCGAGAACACCATCTTTTCCATCAAGCGCTTCATGGGGCGTCGCTTTGATGAAGTCAAAGAAGAATTGACGATGGTGCCGTTCAAGGTGGAGGCGGCCGGCGATCACGTGGTTATCCTGGCGGAAGGCAAGCGCTATACTCCGGCGGAAATCTCCGCGATGATTCTGCAAAAGCTGAAGAAGTCGGCGGAGGATTACCTGGGCGAGAAAGTGACGGAGGCGGTGATCACCGTTCCGGCCTATTTCAACGACGCGCAACGCCAAGCCACCAAAGATGCGGGCAAAATTGCCGGCCTCGACGTGAAGCGCATCATCAACGAACCCACCGCGGCTGCACTGGCCTATGGACTCGACAAGAAAAAAGACGAAACCATCGCCGTATACGATTTCGGCGGCGGCACCTTCGACATCTCGATCCTGGAAGTGGGCGAAGGAATTATCGAGGTAAAGGCCACCAACGGCGATACCCACTTGGGCGGCGATAACCTCGATCAACGCATTGTGGACTGGCTCATCGACGAATTCAAAAAAGACGAAGGCCTCGACCTGCGCGCCAAGGGCAACGAGATGGCGCTGCAGCGCCTGCGCGACGGCGCCGAGCGCGCCAAAATCGAGCTTTCCACGACTATGGAGACCGAGATCAATCTTCCTTTCATTACCGCCGACGCCAACGGGCCGAAACATTTGGTCAAACGGTTGACTCGCGCCAAGCTGGAGGCCATGGTGGAAGATCTTATTCAGCGTTCGGTGTCCCCATCGGAGCAATGCATCAAGGACGCGGCGGTTGCCGCCGGCAAGATGGATGAGGTCGTGTTAGTGGGCGGACAAACGCGTATGCCCCGCATTCCGCGACTGGTCAAGGAGCTGTTTGGAAAAGAAGGCAACAAGAGCGTCAATCCCGACGAAGTGGTGGCGGTGGGCGCGGCCATCCAGGGCGGCGTGCTTCAGGGAGAAGTGAAGGATCTGCTCTTGCTGGACGTTACTCCGCTGACGTTGGCCATCGAAACCATGGGCGGCGTGGCCACTCCGATGATTCAGCGCAATACTACAATTCCTACCCGCAAGGCGGAAACCTTCTCGACGGCCGCGGATAACCAGAGCGCTGTGGATGTCCATGTGTTGCAGGGCGAACGTCCGCTGGCCAATCAGAATCGCACGCTGGGCAAGTTTCAATTGAACGGGATTCCGCCGGCGACGCGGGGTGTGCCGCAGATCGAAGTCACCTTCGACATTGACGCCAACGGCATCCTCAATGTGGCGGCAAAGGATTTGGCGACCGGCCGCGACCAGAACATCACCATCACCGCCTCGTCCGGACTCAGCAAAGAAGAAGTGGCGCGCATGGCGAAAGAGGCGGAAGGGCACGCCGCCGAGGACAAGCTGCAGCGCGAGGCGATTGAGTCCCAAAATCAGCTCGACTCCTTGGTATACAACGTCGACCGGATGATGAGTGAGCACGGCGACAAGATCAATGGCGCCGAACGGGGCGAGGTTGAAAATGCCGCCGCCGATGCCAAGAAGGCCCTGGAGTCGAACGATAAACGAACCATCGATCAGGCTCGCGAACGACTGACTCAGGCTTCGCATAAGCTGGCCGAGCAGATGTACAAGACGGCGCAGCCCCAAAGCAATGCCGCCGCGGGCGCGGCTCCGCCTCCCGGAGGCAATGGCGAGACGAAACCGGATGGAGGCGCCGTGGAAGCCGAGTACCTCGACGTGGACGGGCCAGATGGCAAGGATAAAAATGCCGCTTAAGGATGGCATTCATGTCTGATCCCGAAAGAGTACCAGTAATGAAAGACCAAGGAAGGTTACGAATATGAAGATATTTGGTCGTACATCGATATTCACGATGCTTGGATGGAGCACGCATATTCCGGTTTCCCTGTTGTCGATGGCGCTATTGCTCGCGGCTTGGCCGCAGAGCGTGTCGGCCCAGCAATCCGCGCCGTCGGAGCCGGCTTATGCGCAACAGACTCCCCAGCAGTTGCAGCAGTTGGTCGCGCCGATTGCGCTGTATCCGGATGCGCTGGTGGCGCAAATTCTGGCGGCGTCCACGTTTCCCGAAGAAGTCGTCCAAGCCGATCGCTGGGTGCAAGCGCATCCGGAGGTGAAGGGCGAGGCATTAGGGCGCGCCGTGGATCAACAACCCTGGGACCCGAGCGTGAAAGCGCTCGCCGCCTTTCCCTCCGTTTTGGGGAATATGGATAAGAACCTTTCCTGGACGTCGTCTTTGGGCGACGCCTACTACAATCAGCAGCCGGAGGTGATGGATGCCGTGCAGGTGATGCGGCATCGGGCGGAAGCAGCCGGTCGTCTTAAGAGCACGCCGCAGGAAGTGGTGACGGCGCAGGGCCCAACCATCATCATTCAGCCCGGGGATCCCGACATGGTTTACGTCCCTGCATACGATCCGTGGCTGGTGTATGGCGATCCCATCATGGCGTGGCCGGGGTGGTATCCATATCCCGGAATCTGGTATGGCGGCCCCTATCTCTCGTTTGGACCCGGTTTCGGTATCGGCTTCTTCGGTGGTTTCGGCTGGGGCTGGCCGCATTGGGGATTCGACTGGCATGGCCGAGCGGCTCTTTATAACAACAGCCGGTACTACTCGCAAAGCAGGACATTCTATAACCGAAACAGTTCCTATCGAGCGGGAAGCGTGCGCGGCGGAGCGCTAGCGCGTAGCAACGCGCGCACGGCCAACGGAAGCAGCGGAGCGCGCGGCGTGGCTCCCAGGGCTTTCAACGGTAACACCCAGGCGGCTCGAGGATATGCGGAACCCCGCGGCCAGAGTGGTGTCCGCTCGGGCGCCTTCAGCGGCTATGACCATGGCGGACAAACCAGAAGCTTTTCGTCCCGCGGAAGCGCCAGCATGGGCGGCAGTAGCCCTGCGCGCGGCGCCGGCGGCGGCGGAGCCCCGCGTGGCGGTGGGCGCGGCGGTGCGGGCGGACGCCGGTGACCGGCGTTCCTTTCGGTATCGGTAGCTTAAAGAATTGGAAGATGGAGAAAATGCAAATGCGGCGAACGAAGACGAACTTCGATAGCTCTTGTTGGACCGGTATCGCTAAATTAGCCACGGTCGCGATCTTCTTGATGGGCTTGCTGCCCCATTCCCTGGCGCAGCAGGCTGGCCAGAAAACGTTTGCCTCGGCGGAGGAGGCGAGCAACGCACTGGTCACGGCCGCGCAGGGCAGTGACGAAAAGGCGATGCTCGATATCCTGGGCCCGGACGGAAGACAAATCGTCTCTTCCGGAGATGAAGCCGAGGATGGGCAAAGCCGCGCCAATTTCGTGCAGAGCTATCGCGATATGCACCGTCTGGTGAAAGAGCCGGATGGCACCACGGTCCTGTATATCGGCGCGGAGAATTGGCCTACTCCCATTCCGCTGGTGAGCAATAAGAATGCCTGGTATTTCGATACCGAGGCGGGCAAGAAGGAAATCCTGTACCGGCGAATTGGGCAGAATGAAATCTCGGCCATTCGCGTTTGCCAGGAGCTGGTGGCGGCGCAAAAAGAATATTACTCCGCGGCGCCCAACGAGTATGCCCAGAAAATCTTCAGCGACGGGGACCAACATAATGGCCTATATTGGAAAGCCGCGGATGGCCAACCCATGAGCCCCGTCGGACCCCTCGTGGCATTAGCCGCGGCTAAGGACTCTGTCCCCAGCCAGCAGGGTGCTCCAACGCCCTACCGTGGTTACTATTACCGCTTACTCACTCGTCAAGGCAAAGATAGCCCAGGCGGGGAGAAGAGCTACGTGGTCGATGGCAAAATGACCGGCGGGTTTGCTTTCGTAGCCTATCCGGCGGAATACCGCTCCTCGGGCGTGATGACCTTCATTGTGAACCAGGATGGAGAGGTCCACGAGAAGGATCTCGGTAAAAAGACCGAGGACCTGGCCACCGCGCTGGTGGAGTACAACCCCAATTCCGGTTGGCGAATGGCGGACGAGCAGCAGGAAGAGACGGCTATCAACCAGAAAACCAAGTGAGCGATGCTGAGAAACGCTGTTGGGGGCAGTGGCATTTGTCTTCCTGACGTAATGCAGTTTCCAGTTTCGAGTTTCAAGTTTCCAGGGCGGCGGCCCGCGTCTCTTGAAACTCGAAACTTGAAACTGGAAATCCACAGACATGTTCAAGCTTGCCGTCTTTCTTGGTGTGTCATGAGCCGTATTGACCAGACCCCACAGCGCCAAGAGTCAATAGTGAGGTGAGCGGGATTCTACAGATGTGAGTCTCGCCTTGAGGAAAATCATATGCATCGTGGATACCGTTTTCTTGTTTTACTATTTCTGCCGGTGTTGGCAGTGGCCATCCTTTCGGGATGCGCGTCCAAGCAGGAACAAGCAGTGAATCAGGCCAAGCAGCAGGCGGCCACATCCGGGCAGGCGCAGCAGGTGGTTTCTGTGGACAAGAATGGAACCACGACGACGACGCTGGTGCAGCCGCCGGCAGCCGGGCAGAAGAACCAGGCGATAACAACGACGGTGTCACCGTTGGAGGCCGGGATGCCCATTCCCGTATCCTCGGGACCGACCGTTTCCGCGGTGCCGGTCCCCGTGACTATTCCCGCAGGTACGCCGCTGACCATCCGGATTGACCAGCACCTCGGCGTAAAGTCCAGCCGTGCGGGGGATACGTTCACCGGCGAAATCGTGAACCCGGTTCTGGCCGGGGACAACCGTGAACTCGTGCCAAAGGGTACGCTAGTGGGCGGCGTGGTGGATGCCTCTCACCGCAGAGGACACTTTAAAGGCCGATCGCTGCTGGAGCTGCGATTGACTTCGCTGACGCTGGATGGAACGCAGTATCCGCTGACGACGCGGGACCTGGCGCGCAGCAAGAAGGGCAAGGGCCGGCGTTCGGCAGCCTTGATTGGCGGTGGTGCGGGCCTGGGTATGCTGGTGGGCGGCGTGGCCAGCGGCGGGGTTGGTCTGGCGGTAGGTGGCTTGGTGGGTGGTGGCGCGGGAACCGCGGTCGCGGGATTGACCGGCAACCGGGATCTGGAGATACCGGCGGAGTCGATCGTGCACTTCAAACTGGCGGATGATCTAGTGATGGGCGGTCAATGAGAAGAGGCGCTTCCCTGGAATGCAGGGTCGCGCACAACCTTGTCGCCCGACTTGGATTCTCAAATAAACCAACTGCTGTTTTCGCGGTAGGAGCTGGAACCGTCGTAAGAAAGAGCGGTTCATGCTGAATTCGATTCTGGGAAACGCCAACCCCATGAGTACCGTTCTTTTGCTGGTTTTCTCGAATATCTTCATGACCTTCGCTTGGTATGGGCACTTGAAGTACGGTCACGCCTGGCCTCTATGGAAAGCGATTCTGGTTTCCTGGTCGATCGCGCTGTTCGAATACTGCCTGGCGGTACCGGCCAATCGTCTCGGCTATGGAGAGTTCTCGGGATTCCAACTCAAGATCATTCAAGAGGTGGTTACCATTGTCGTCTTTATCGTATTTGCGGTCGCGTTTCTGAAGGAGAGACTGGCGTGGAATTATCTTGTCGCATTCGCCTTTCTCGCCATAGCCGCGTTCTTCGCCTTTGCCTTCAAGACCTCTGGACCGGCTGCCTGAATCCCCATTGGCACGGGAGGAACAGTACGACGCCCATCGCCGCTGGCGTTTGGTCCGACGAATCGCTGAACGCTAGCCGACTTGTCGGGACTGATCTCCTCGAACCCGGTTCTGGGAGATTGCTCCTGACAAACGCGCCAAGGGCTTGGAATCGTCGTCTGGAGTTAGTTAGCGCTCGATTTTTGTGGGTTCCGGGTGTGTTGTCAGCCATCCATAGTTGGGTATCGGTCTGGTCCGGGGCGGCGGCCACTTGTTGGAAAAACGGGCGTTGTTCTGATTGCTGAGCCTGTCCAGAAACCGCTTGAGCGAGTCGACCGGACGGCGCGGGGGGCGGAAAGGAAGTTCTCACGCACGCTCTAAAGGCCCGTCCAACTACGAACGCCGGATCACCTTCCACCTGTGTGTATGCCCAAACTGACTTCAAATGCAGTAACTCCAGGGTGCAGCCGTCCCGGCTGCACCATCCGGATACTTGGCATCGCTTCGCGGTTCAGGCCGCTGGCTCAAGCAGCTTGCAGGACCTTTCCCTTGGACGCAATGCATTCCATCAGGTCATTCCAGGACTTGGTAAACGAAGCGGTCCCTTCTTCCTGAAGTTGAGTGCCCAGGCTGTCAACGTCAATGTTGGCCTGGGCGAAATCGGTCAGTACCTCGTAGCAATGACGGGCCTGCGCGGGCAGAGTTTCGCCGAGTTCGCCATGATCGGCAAAGGCTTTCAGCGTAGCCTCGGGCATCGTGTTTATCGTGAACGGCGCGGCCAGGGCTTGTACGTAGAGTATATCGGAGGCCTTAGGGTCTTTGGTTCCGGTGCTGGCCCAGAGCAGACGCTGAGGACGGCCGCCGGCGTTGAGAATGGTCTGCCACCGTTGCGAGTCGCGCAAAAAGCGGTACCGCTCATAGACCTGCCCGGCGACGGCAATTCCGAGTTGGTTACGTAGCGCCTCGGGTGCTCTGTCCGCCACCGCGACATCCCAGCGGCTGATAAACAGCGAGGCTACCGAACTGATGGCGGGATTGAGTCCGGCCGCGATGCGGCGCTCGATGCCGCGCAGATAAGCCTCGGCCGCCGCCAGATACTGAGCGCGGGAAAACAGGAGAGTCACGTTGATGGGCACGCCCGCGAAGATGGCCTCCTCAATGGCGGGGAGTCCTTCCTTGGTGCCTGGGATTTTGATAAAGAGATTGGGCCGTTCGGCGCGAGCGTGCAGAGCTTTGGCCGCGGCGAGGGTGCCGGCTGTATCGCGAGCCAGCAGAGGCGAGACCTCCAAGGATACCCAGCCGTCCACTCCGTTCGTCAGGTCGTAAATCGGGCGAAACAGATCGGCGGCCTGCCTGAGGTCTTCGATCGCCAGTTCGAAGAACAGCGCTTCGTCTGCCAATCCCGCCTTCGATTTCTGGCGAATGCTGTCGTCGTAGTCATGACTGTTCCGGATGGCATGATCGAAGATGGTGGGGTTCGAGGTTAGCCCCGTGACCGAGAACTCCTGAATGTATCGGCGTAGCGTGCCACTGGTCAGCAGACCACGGGTAACGTTGTCGAGCCAAAGGCTCTGACCCAATTCGTGAAGTTTCTGGGTTACTCTCATTGAAATTTCCCCTATAGATTCGGTCGTTGGTCGTTGGTCGAACCGGCGGTTTGTTGGCCAAAGACCAACGACCAATGACCAACGACTGCTACGTCTTACCAGACGAACAGCCGGGCGCCATCGCCGGAGGAACGAGTTCTTCCGATTTGGACTGAGTCGTCGCGCTCCGAGGCTGTCTCCCTTTCCCCCTTCTCCGGCAGGTGGATTTCAGAGGCATTAAGCTTTTCGATCTCGACCGCATGATGGCGATTCATGATCTCAGCGGCGGTGCTGACGTTATTGCCCGCACCCGTTGCGAACACCATAACTCCGCCTTGCCGTACGCCGCGCACGTAAGCATCCGCTTCCGCTTCGGCCGCCCCAATGGTCCTCAACTCCTGAACCAGGCCCACCTCAAAATCCGTGTGCGGGGTACTCATAAGGCCGCTACCCGCCATGTCCACCGGTTCGCTTAAGACGCGAACGTCTTTTCGCGGAAATCCGCCCGCTTCAAGATCGCGCACAACCGCATCGACCGACTTGGGATCCTTGAATAAACCAACTGCTGTTTTTGCCATATTAGCCTCCACCGTCGTTAGATTCGCCGATTCGCGCTAGAGATACTGTGCAGAATGGACCACTTCGGGGTGAGCACTATTGAACAGCCACAAATTCTTGCAGTTGGTAGCTTAGGAAATGCCGGGTTGCTGGTAGCATCAGAGGCTCCCTCCTGAGTCACTATCATGCGATCACCTCGATCACAGCCGAGGTACCTACTGACTTCCCGGCGATCAACTATACGGCGCGCACAGAATACCCCGTGACGTCGGGCAACGAAAGGATCACTCCGATGCTCAACAAAGTGAAGACCTTAAAAGGTTACAAACTGGATAGCCTCGACGGAGAAATAGGAAGGGTCAAGGAGTTCTACTTCGATGACCAGCACTGGGCGGTTCGATATCTGGTTGCCGACACGGGCAACTGGCTCCCCGACCGGCAGGTGCTGATCTCCCCCTATGCACTGGGAATCGTAGACCCACGAAAGCAATCCGTTTCCATCAACTTAACCAATCAACAGATTGAGCAAAGTCCATCGTTATCCAGCGACAAGCCAGTCTCGCGACAGTTCGAGGTGAATTACTACGAATCTTATGGCTGGCCGACGTATTGGAGCGACCAGTACATGTGGGGTTCTTATCCCTACATCGTCCGTAAGTTGTAGCGTGGCTGAGACTCCGGTGAAGACATGCCGGAAATACTGAACTGGAAATGGGGTAGCTCACATGGAGAAGAACAGGCACAGTTTCTTCCGGCACCACAAAGACGTGGATCCCGATAATATCGATCGTGGCCATATTCCCTATTGGAAACGCGCGCATCATGATTGGCGTTTTTGGGTCGGTCTCACTCTCATGCTCGCTGCCATGGCCGTCTATGTGGCTAGCGATGACTTATCCTTGCTGCCGCACCACACGCACGTGCCGCAATCCAGCAGTGCCGGAAATGGCGGAGTCCGGTAGACGTGGCGTGAGCTGGGAAAAGGGTGCGAAGACCTCGGTCGTCGCTGTCGGGACGGTGGAAGCGCCGGCCTTTAGGCCGGTAAATTTAGGACGCAAAACTGGCAGCTTTAGCCGCGGGCGGCCGGGCCTAAAGGCCCGCAGATTGATCCCGGGAATGCACCGGGCTTTAGCCCAATACTGTTCAGTTAAGGCATATGTGCCCGATTGTGCAACATCAACGACCCGCTATATTTGTCCTGAGCGAAGCGAAGGACCTGTTTTCTCTTGCACACGCACAAAGCAGCAGGTTCTTCGCTGCGCTCAGAATGACAAGTGTTTTGCTGCTCGCGCCCCGACGCCCTTAACTGAACAGTATTGGGCTAAAGCCCTGTGCTTCCACCTGTGTGTATGCCCGAACCCCGACTTCAAAATGTAGAAACTCCAGGGCGCGGCTTCAGCCGCGCCCTTTCAAGCCATACACTTCGAAGACTGGCGTCCTGCCGAATCGTTTGAATCATTTCTTAGGTCTGTACTCGCATCGATGCGCCAGATACTCAGCGGCATCGAGGCAATTCCGTTGACACTTGTGGCAGCGAATTGGACCTTTTACCTCGGGGCGAGGGCGTCGTGGCTTCAACGCAGAAGGTGCCTTGAATGGGAAAGCCGCCTTATGAGCTATGAGTTCAGTCATCGACATAATCGTCATCATCCCCCGTGATTTCATAGACGTCTGAGCTATAAGGCTCATGCGAAAGAAATGAGCTTTATAGCTCAGACGCACTTTGCTTATCCCGCTAATGTGAGTAAGTACCTCACGCGTCAGTCGTGCAAACCACGGCGCGGAGGCCGAGGAAAAGGTGGAAACCATGAAAAAGTTACTGTTGATCGTTGCGTTATTGAGTTTTGTCAGCCTGGGCTGGGCCGAGTCGAACCAAGACTCATCAACCGATCGCTTGGATAATGCTGGGCGAGTGTTGCACGAAATTATGGGCGCGCCGGACAAAGGCATTCCGGAAGAAGTGTTGGAGCACGCCAAGTGCATAGCCGTGGTCCCGCACATGATTAAGGGCGGATTTGTTTTTGGAGCGGAGAACGGCCGCGGCGTTGCCACTTGTCGCACGGAGCATGGCTGGAGCGCGCCGGCTTTCTTTGCCATCACCGGTGGTAGCTGGGGCTTGCAGATTGGCATCGAAGGCGTGGATCTGGTCATGATCATCCAAAACGACAGAGGCATGCAGCGGTTGCTGGCCAGCGACTTCCAACTGGGGGGCGATGCCTCGGCGGCGGCCGGTCCGGTAGGACGTCATGCTTCAGCCGATACCGACTGGAAGCTGGATACGGAAATCCTTACTTACTCCCGCGCGAAAGGCGCATTTGCCGGCCTCACCTTAACCGGAGCTTCGATTCGTACCGACCATGATTCCATGCAAGCCGTTTACGGTCGTCATGTCACGACCCGAAACGTGCTCACGGGTAAAGTGACGGCGACGGATGCGGCTCGACCCTTCCTCGACGCGGTCAGGGGCGCCAAGGCGCAAGCCATAGCCGCAAACTAGTAATTGACTGGGGACAGGCGCCGGCACCCGAGCGAAATTGTCAGGTCTCGGGTGCTCACCGGGCGCGAGAAGAAGGTAGATATGCTTTGGACAATATTTGTAATCGTGTTGATTTTGTGGCTTCTGGGTTTCAGCCTCCATGTCGCCGGGGGATTGATCCATTTGCTGCTGGTGGTGGCGCTGGTGGTCCTGATTGTTAACTTGGTGACCGGACGTCGTCGCATCGTGTGAGCCCCGCCGTCACCTGAAAGTACAACTATGAAACCCCTGCTTTGGATGTTCCGGTTTGTTTTCGTGTGCCATCACGGCCAATGGAGCCGTGTATTCACGATCAAAAAACGGACGTACCGGGTCTGTATGAACTGTGGGACGGAAGTTGAGTATTCGTGGGCGCAGATGAACTCCTTACCGTCGAATATTGCCGACTATACTCACGCGCCCCGGAACGACGCCGGCCACTCTCGCGCTTCGGTAATGTGATCCGATCACGGCATGGCCGGCAGAATTCCACTCTGACACAAGGATGGTAATCGTCATGCCGTTACTGCAAGTGCTCGAAGTGCTGATCGTGGTGGGCGTTCTCCTGGGATTGGTCAATCGCTATATCCCGATGCAGGGGACCATTAAGTCAATTTTGAACGGCGTCGTGGTGATTGCCGTGGTGCTATGGATTTTGAATGTCTTTGGGCTGTTTCACTCCCTTGCCCGGGTCCACGTCGGGTCCTAAGCGAGGACCGGACGCGGATCAGTCCATCCGTCTGAAATTACCCAACATCGAAGCAATGCAACCCGGCAGACATCTGCCGCAAGGAGAGTTTTGTGAAAAATAAGTTTTGGTTAGCCGCCGGAATCATCCTCAGTTTGAGTGCCTTTGCTCAAACCAACTCCTCGACCACGGTGGCCGTGGTCCCCATAAGCCCCACACCGTTATTTCGTGTGGTCGTGATCAGCCGTAGTACCCAGGCGGTCAACTATGAGCATCGCAGCGGTGCTTCCAAACTGGATTTCGCGGGTACCGATCTGATGCCCGGGGCCAACGGCGTGGCCAAGGTGAATAGTAAGCGTGGAGCCATCGAGATCAAGGCGGAATTTGGCGATCTACAAAAGCCCACGACCTTCGGCAATGAGTATCTCACCTATGTCCTGTGGGCGATTTCCCCCGAAGGCCGGGCCGTCAACCTGGGAGAGGTGCTGGTGGGTGACGACTGGCGCAGCAAGGTGCAAGTGAGCACGGACCTTCAGGCGTTCGCTCTGATTGTTACCGCGGAACCTTATTATGCCGTCCGCCAACCCAGTAATGTAGTCATCCTCGAAAACGTAATTCGTCCCGAGACCAAGGGAACCACCGAAGCGGTGAGCGCCAAGTATGAGCTCCGGGAACGCGGCGGTTACATTCCCACCGGCTACCAGTTTGATCCCGTGGTCCTGAGCGCCAAGTTGCCGCTGGAATTCTTCGAAGCGCGGAATGCCCTGCGCATCGCCAAGTCCGAGGGCGCCTCGGAGTATGCCAGTGACAGCTATCAGCATGCGGTTCAGTTGATGAGCAGCGCGGATGGCTATGCTACGGATCAACATGTGGCCAAAAAAGAACTGATCGCCGTATCCCGCGAAGCGGTCCAGACCGCCGAAGATGCCCGTGCGATTGCCGTAAAGAAGATGGATGAAATACGACTGGCGAACGAGCTGGCAGCTTCCGCCGATGCTCAGTCGCAGTCGCAGTTGCGCACCGATGACGCCATTCGGCAGAAACAGCAAGCTCAGTCGGAGACGGCCAAGGCGCAATCCGATATGGCGGCCAACCAAGTGGCTTCGGCAGCGGCGGTCACCGCGGCTCAGGCCGATGCCGATCAGTCGCGTTTAACCGCGCAGCAAGCCCAGCAGCACGCCCAACAGGCGGATGTCGACAAGGCCGCCATGCGCACCCGGCTGACGGTGCAGTTGAACTCGATTCTGGAAACGCGCGATTCCGCCCGCGGGCTGATCGTCAGCATGTCCGATGTGTTGTTTGACACCGGGAAGTACTCCTTGAAATCCGGGGCACGGGAAAAGCTGGCGAAGGTCGCCGGCATTCTGCTGGCCTATCCTGGCTTGAACATCGAAGTCGGCGGCTACACGGATAACGTGGGCGGCGATGCCATGAACCAAACCTTGTCGGAGAACCGCGCCGGTTCCGTGCGGGACTACCTGGTACAAGAGGGCGTGGCCGGCAATTCGGTAAGCGCCAAAGGCTTCGGCAATAGTGAACCCGTGGCTTCCAACGATAATTCCGGTGGCCGGCAGCAGAACCGGAGAGTGGAACTTCTCGTATCCGGGGAATCCATTGGTCAGCCGGTCAACGCGGTCACGGGAAGCTTGCAATAACGCTAACGCATTTTTACGCGGCAGTAACTGAGGTAGTTCGTATGAAAGCACGTGGAATCACCAGCACCGCTATTCTGGCGTTGCTTTTCGGAATCGCTGTTCCTGCCTTCGCACGGCAGGAGCAGCGGGACGAAAAGCAAGGCAAACCCGAAGCGGAACATGCCCAACCACAGCGATCCGCCCCGAGCCAGGCACCGCAACACGCCCAGGCGCAGCGGCCCGCTCCCAGCCAACCGGCGCAGCATGCGCAGCAAGCGCAACGGCCGGCTCCCAGCAAACCAGCGCAGCAGGCGCAGCGGCCCTCCGCCAGCAGACCGGCGCAGCATGTGCAGCAGGCACAACGGCCTGCCCCCGGCGGGCAGCCACAGCATACTCAGCAAGCGCAGCGATCCGCCCCCAGTAGACAGCCGCAGCACGCTCAGCAAACGCGGCCTGCTCCGAGCGGGCAACAACCACAGCATACCCAGCTAGCGCAGCGGCCGGCTCCCAGCAAGCCTCAGCAACATACTCAGCCAGCGCAACGCTCCGCCGCCACTCGACCGGCGCAGCATGCTCAACAACAACCCGGCCACGAACCGGGCCAGCGGTCTCCGGAACAGCAGCGCGTCCAGCAGACCGCCTGGCAGGGACATCGCGCGGGGAACTGGCAGTCCGACCACCGCAGTTGGCAACAACGTGGTGGCTACAATGGCTATCGCATCCCCGAGGCGCGGTTCCATGGTTACTTTGGGCCGGAGCATGGGTTTCGAATCTATGGACTCCCCTTCCTGGTGGTCGGGGGAGACCCCCGTTTTCAATACCAGGGCTACTGGTTTAGTCTGGTGGACCCATGGCCGGGAAGCTGGGCGAACAACTGGTACGACACCGATGACGTTTATGTCAGCTACGTCAACAACGGTTACTACCTGTTCGACCGCCGCCATCCGGACGTGGGAATTGCCATCAGCGTTTCGATGTAGTCGCCGGAAAAAGGCATCTCGCGCAGAGGCGCAGAGGCGCGGAGAGAAAGGCAAGAGGCAAGGTTTCAGCGGCGGTCCAACCTGGTTGTCCCGAAGAGCGCCGCTGAAACCTTGAACCCTTGAACCCTTGAAACCTTCCTTAAGCGGCTGCCGCGCTCCGTTTGTCCCGTGCGCTGGAACGTGGCGCGGGCTTGTTGGGGTGCATCGCCCGCTCCATGATCCGTACCAGCCCATCCGGCAGCTCGCTTCTCATGACGTATTCATCTACCAGCCACAAGATCCGTTCCGGCATCTCCGAATATGCCGAAAGTAGTACGATCGGCAGCTTCGGAAAGCGTTGTTTGATATGATAGGCCACGGCTTCCGCGTCCATGCCTTCCAGTGAGTACTCCAGTAGTACCGCGGCTACGGGCGTATTCTCCAGGATCTTCATCGCCCAGTAGCTACTCTGCGCCATCAAAACGCAATAATTATGAAGTTCGAGAGCCGCTTTGCGAAGCTCTAACACTTGGGAACGGTTGTCGACGCACAAGACTATGGGAAAGTTCAAGGGTGCATCTCTTTCGTGAAATAGTATGCTGACGGAGCCCGGTCGCAATTACTGCGAGTAGAAGTTAGAAGTTAACCGGCTGCGGAAGACCTGTCTGTGCAAATGTAGACACTTTGCTGGAAATACTCTCGGTCGCATCCAACTCGGAAAGGGGCCTGCCGGCTTCTGTGGGGAAGATGTGAAGATCTCGGAAAACGCACCGAAACCTTAGAGGAAGTGATCCCTTTTGGCCAGATTTCCAAGTAGTGTCTCAGTAGAATGAGGGGCGGTTCGAGTCCTGTGAAACAACCACCGGGTTCACCGTAACGATCCCGAGGACTGAAATGCTTTCGTTATCGACATCCTTACGAATCACGAGCCAAAGCTGGCATTTGCTTGCGCTCCGCGCGGCGGCATTGCTTGTGGTGGTGCTGATGTGCGGTGGCGGTTTGTTTGCCTACTCCGTTCTGACGCACGAGGAAATCGTCGATCTGCTCTGGGTCGATGAGATTCGCCCTCTCCTGCTCCAGCGATATCCGGGGCTTTCGGAAGACCAGATCCGGGATGCCCATGCCTACGCCTACGGAGGCGCCGTCATCCAGGATCTCGGCTACTACCCGTTCGGAAGTCAGGAATTCAGCAACCTGGCGCATTACGTGCGCAGCGGGGATTTTGTTCACGAGTTGCTGATGGAAAGCCGCGATGTCAACGAGTACGCTTTTGCGCTGGGCGCCCTCTCACACTATGCCTCGGATATCGCCGGTCATCCGGCGGTCAACCAGTCCGTGGCGATCGCCTATCCGAAGCTGCGAGCGAAGTTCGGCAAGTCCGTTCGCTATGCCCAGGACAAGTCGGCGCATCTGAAAACGGAATTCGGGTTCGATACCCTGCAGGTTGCGAAGAACCGCTATGCCTCGCAGCAATACCACGATTTCATCGGCTTTCAAGTGTCCAAGTCCCTGTTGGAGCGGGTCTTTCCCGTGGTGTACGGCATGGAACTCAGCGACGTGCTTACCCACGAGGATCTGGCGGTCGGCTCCTATCGTTATGCCGTCAGCCGCCTCATCCCGCAAATGACCCAGGTCGCCCTGCAAACCCACAAAAAGGAGTTGATGCGGGAGAAGCCTGACTTCGCCAGACGGAAATTCCTCTATCGTCTTTCGCGCTCCAGCTATGAGCGGGAATGGGGGAAGACCTATGCCAAGCCGGGCTTGGGCACTCGTATCTTATCTGCCCTGCTGCGATATATGCCGAAGATTGGACCCTTTAAGAAACTGGAGTTTAATAACCCAACTCCGCAAACCGAGGATCTGTATATCAAGAGCATCAATACTAGCGTCGATCGATACCGCGCTCTTCTCGAATCCGTACGGACAGACAACCTCGCGCTGCCCAATTGCGATCTTGATACCGGCAACCGGACAAAAGCCGCGGAATATTCGCTGACCGACGAAACCTACGCGCAGTTGCTGTCCCAATTATCGAAGCGAAAGTTTGCTGCCACTTCGCCGGAATTGCGGGCTGACATCTTGCAGTATTATTCCGACCTGTCGGGGCCAATCGCGACCAAGAAAGACCGGGTTCGCTGGCAAAGCGTGCTGACCGCTCTGGAGCAGTTGAAATCCCTGGCGCCGGCGTCGACGGTGGCCGCCAGTCCCGCCCCGTGAGTACGATTTGAAGCGTGCGGCGGGTAGCGCCGGCGTCTCGCCGGCTGTCGGTGCGGGCGTCCCGACCGCACCAGCACATGCGGCAAAACCTGTGGGCGAGACGCCCACAGGACAGCCGGCGAGACGCAGGCGCTACATCGCCCGGAGTTTCTGCAACTATGGAGTTCCGCGCTTCCCGCTTAGCGGGACGCCCCTTTCAAACGCGCCAATGTCAGGGTCGAGCCGGCTTCTTGGTCTTCTTCGCCACTAAACGCGGGCCGAGCTTGGTCCCGTCAAACGCGGCGTCGTTTGCTTGTTCTGTCGAATGTTCTTTGGAAATCACTTTTTGCGACGCTCGCACCGTTTCCGCTTCCTTTGCGTTCGCGCGTGCGCTGATCTGCCGATTTTCACCTGTGTCTGCCATAGCCGAATTCTCCTTTGCCAACACTAATGGTGACAGCCGGCCGGCCGGAATACTGTTCCCTATTGCACAGGCCGGGCCGGAGTGAGCTTTGTTGCACAGACTGTGACTCGGAAAAGTGAGAACGTTGCGACTGGAGAGATGAGAGATGAAGGAAACTCTTAGCGTGAAGATGAGTCGATGTGTAGTCGCCCTATTGGTCATGGCGGGCTTGGCGGGGCTGCCCTCGTTGGCTAAAGCGCAAACCCTGACCGAGAGCGGAGACTATTCCGTCGTGAGTACCCTCCCGATGCCACTAGACCTGACCTACGCTCGGCCACCGCAGGGTACGAAGCTCCGCAACTACTTCTTCGATGCCTTCGGCCCGTATCCCATCGTCGGCTCCGCGGTTATAGCCGGGATTGACCAGGCGGATGCCAGTCCGCCGGAGTGGAAGCTCGGCGCCGAGGGGTACGGCCGGCGATTTGCTTCCAACTACGGGATCGCGGCGGTAAGCACTACGACGCGTTATGCGCTGGCCGAAGCCCTTAAGGAAGATACTTTGTATTACCGCTGTGAGTGCACAGGCGTGTTTCCACGGTTCAAACATGCCGTGATTGCCACCTTGACGGCGCGCCGCGGCGAAGATGGCCACCGCGTTTTCTCCATCCCCTCTCTGCTCGCACCGTATGTGGGCGCAATGACGGCCGTGCACGGCTGGTACCCGTCCCGCTATGACGCCGAGGATGGGTTCCGCATGGGCAGTTACAGCCTGCTGGAATCCATGGGCCAGAATCTCGCTCTGGAGTTCCTCTATAGTGGACCGCACTCCTTACTCACTCGCATGCACCTGAACAATCGGCACGGGGCCCTGAATCAGGGTACAACTCCGTGATCCACCAGGAAGCCACAGCGGTCGTAGACGTGGGTGGTCCTCGCCTTCCGGGGTTGCGCACCTTCTTGACGTCCGCCAGAGCGGGATTTTCCCTGGGGATGATCCGCGAGTTCCTCGAATGGTTTGGCGATTTGGGCGTATTTGTGTGGCATGTGATTTGCGCCGCCGTTACCCCGCCCTTTGAATTCCGCGAATTGTTTCGCCAACTCGACGAGATTGGCTCCAAGTCTTTCCCGCTGGTGGCCTTAGCCGGCGCCGCCACCGGGGTGGTCATCTCTTTGGAGGCCCGCTACAGCCTGACTCGATTTGGGGCTAAATCGCTGCTGCCCGCAGCCATCGTGTTCTCCGTGATCCATGAGATGGGTCCGATCATGACCGGCCTGGTCGTGAGTGGCCGAGTGGGCGCCGGCATTGGGGCGGAATTGGCGTCGATGAAGGTGACCGAGCAGATCGATGCCATCGAGGCCTCCGCGGTGAATCCTTACCGGCTGCTGGTGGTCACCCGCATCGTGGCTTGCATCCTGATGCTGCCTCTACTGACCCTTGCCGCCGACGCCTGCGGTTTGGTCATGGGCTGGGTGGCGCAGGCGCTGGCGGAGCCGCTCTCGTTTCACCAATTCATCAGCAGTGGCTTCAAAGGCGCCAATTTTAGCGACTTTCTACCCCCCACTTTCAAGACCGCCGTCTTCGGCCTGATCATCGGGCTGATTGCGTGTTTTCAAGGAATGCGGACGCGGGGTGGCGCCGAGGGTGTAGGCCGGGCGGCCACCAACTCGGTGGTCTTGTCTTCGCTGTTCGTGATCCTGGCCGATGTTGTGCTGGTGAAGATCATTATTATCTTTTTCCCGTGAGTCGAAGACCATATGGGCACAATCGATCAAATCGCGATGGAGCTGGCCGCTGCCGGGACAGAGGGTAGCGTGGCGGTTGTTGCAGTCGAAGACTTGCATAAGTCCTTCGGCAGTCAACAGGTCTTGAACGGAATCAATTTGACCGTGAGCCGCGGCGAGACCCTGGCGGTGTTAGGACGCAGCGGAACCGGCAAGAGCGTGTTACTGCGGCTCATCATCGGCCTGCAAAAGCCCGACTCGGGTTCGGTTCGTATCCATGGCCAGAACATCGCCGGCCTGGCTCTCGATCGGATCGGCGAAGTCCGGGTGAAGATCGGTTTTTCGTTTCAATATGCCGCGCTCTACGATTCGCTGACTGTCGCGGAGAACGTGGCTTTTCCTCTGCGGCACCACCGGCGGGAAATGTCGAAATCCGAACAAGCCGACCGGGTCAAGCAATTGTTGGCGGAGGTAGGAATGGAAAAAGGCCTGGAGAAGATGCCTTCGGATATCTCGGGCGGCATGCGCAAGCGCGTGGGACTGGCCCGGGCGCTGGCCTTGGATCCGGATATTCTGCTGCTCGATGAGCCTACGGCCGGTCTGGATCCTATCAGTTCCTCGGAAATCGACGATCTGATTCTTAAACTGCAGGCGGAACGCCATATGGCGTCCATCGTCGTGACTCACGATCTGCATAGCGCCAAGACGATTGCCAACCGTTTGGCCCTGCTCAATGAGGGCAAGGTCGCGATCGAAGGAAACTTTGAAGCACTTCAGAACAGCGGCATCGAGTTTGTCCGGGAATTCTTGAAACATTCGTAGGAGGACATTATGTCCAGAGCGGCGCGGTTAGGAGCTTTCATCGTGGGGACACTGGCAATACTCGCCGCCGGTATCTTCGTGATTGGCAGCAAGCGGTATCTCTTCAGCTCCACCTATCAGTTGAAGGCGCAATTCGACAACGTGGCCGGGTTGGATGCCGGTGGCGATGTGCGCGCCGGCGGAGTCCACGTCGGCACCGTGCACTACATTGTGTTGCCGCATAAGCCGGGCGAAAGAGTCACGGTCATCATGGACCTTAGCGAATCGACCCACGAGATCATCAAGCGAGACTCTGTGGCTTCCATCGAAACCGAGGGATTGCTGGGCAATCAGTATATGGCGATCTCGTTTGGCTCCGCCGGACAAGCGGAGGTCGGCGATGGCGATACCCTGGCCAGTCAACCGCCGCTGGAGATGGCGGACTTGCTCAAAAAAACCAGCGACATCCTGGATAGCAGCCAGCAGGCGATTCAAAACGCCAGTCAGGCGACGGCCAGCCTGGACTCGATCAGCGGCAAGATCGACCGCGGGCAGGGGACCGTGGGCGCGCTGGTGAACGACAAGCAGCTTTATAGCAACCTCGAGCAAACCACCAACGCTATGCGGGACACGATGCTCCAGGCGCAAGCCGGGGTGGGCGACTTCCAGGAGAACATGGAAGCCCTGAAGCACAATTTCCTGTTGCGTGGATATTTCAAGAGCCGCGGCTATGAGGATGCCACGGAGCTGGCCAAGAACGAAATCGAACGGCTCCCGCAAGGCGCGCCGGTGAAGGCCTTCACCTACTCCGCGAAACAGCTCTTCGATAAGCAGGATTCGGCCAAGCTCAAGAGCCAGAAGTCCCTGAATGCGGGCGGCGAGTTTCTTGCCAATACCCAGTTTGGCTTGGCGGTAGTCGTGGTCTCCGCCGGCATGGAAGGGGATACGCAGAAGGAGTTGCTGTTAACCGAAGCCCGGGCCATGGTGGTACGCGAGTATCTGGTCGACAATTTCGGCTTCGCGGATAGCCAGCTCAGAACTCTGGGCATGGGCAAGCAGCCGGGTGCTAAATCAGCTACCGAATGGGGTACGGTGGAGATCTTTATCTATCCACTCGGTACCGAGATTCCGCCCGATAAGTTAACGCCAGCGGCTATCTCATCCAAAGCAAAAACTGACATAGTGCAGGCTTCAGCCGAAGCAGCCCCGGGAAAGTAATAGCAGCTTCCTGGGAACGCGGGCTGCCAGCATAGTGACTAGAAATTCCGCACGATGTAGCGCCGGCGTCTCGCCGGCTGTCCTGTGGGCGTCTCGCCCACAGGGATTTGCTGCATGTACTGGTGCGGCCGGGACGACCGCACCGACAGCCGGCGAGACGCCGGCGCTACCCTCAATGGCGTGCCTACTGAAGCGATAGGGTTCGCAAGAGAGTTTCTGGAGAGCGCGCTGACGCGCTTCGCCCAGCATGACGATTCTTTCATTCAGCGGCTGAACGGTTTTCTTTGCTCCGGCTCGTCGGGCTTCCGCGTCGATTGCGTCCTCTGCGTTCGAAGTTTCGGGAAAGCTTACTTTTTTCCATGCAACTGGATGGAGGCCAAAGCTTCCGCCGGCCAGCGGGTCCATGCGTCGGGGAGGGGCGTTTGGGCAATGTGCGGGGCTTCTGGGGTAAGGATCTTTACGAAATCGGGACCGTGGGCGATATGTGGGATGGTCAGCTCGCGCAAGCCGGCGGCCAGTGCGATGCATAAGTAGTCGGTTAGCAAGCTGGCGGTGGCGACACAACCCACGTAAGCGCTGATATCACGGACCACTTCGGCGGGCAAAGGTTTCAGTAACACGATGTCACTAATCGCGAAGCGTCCCCCGGGCTTCAGCACGCGCGCGATCTCCCGAAATACCGCCGGCTTATCGCTGGAGAGGTTAATGGCCCAGTTACTGATGACATAATCGGCGCTGCCGCTGTCGATCGCCAGATTTTCCATCAATCCCTTGCGAAACTCCACATTGGGGGCGACCTGTTGGTGGGCGCTGGCTTGGGCCAAAGCCAGCATGTCATCCCGCATATCCACGCCGATCACGTGCCCTGTGGGGCCGATGCGCTTGGCCGCCGCCAGCGCGGCAAAACCCGCACCCGAGCCGAGATCGATGACCGTCATTCCACAAGCTAGTTGTATAAAAGCCAGCAGATCGCCGCAGCCCAGCCCCCTGGGACCGCGGGCTGCCAGTCCGCACCCCGGCACTTGCAGGTCATCGCAGCCGAGCGGGCTGGCAGCCCGCGGTCCCAGGCCTTCTTGATTGTCCCCGTCTTCTGTTCCGCCGCCCCATGTCATCGACAAGGGAAGCACCGGCACGTCAAAAACCTGAAGTTTGAAAAGAAAGGACGGAGCTGTAGAACGGGATACCGCGTGGGATACGGGAGACCTAGGCTGGCTCCGGCGATGCTACTGTTCCGAAATGTGCGCAGCCAACCAATGTGGTCGGTGCGAAGTCGTTCCTCGTGGCGGACGGCCATTATCGCGAGCTCCTGGATGAAAAAAACTAGGCGCAGGTTCGGCAGACGGATATTTCTTGCCTGGATTTATTCACGAAACCTGAAAGTTTCGGTTGCCTCAGGGTGGAAGCACCGGGCTTTAGCCCGGTGAATTCGGGTGCACACGCGATGGGCTTTAGCCCCGGCAAGCAAGAACGAACCAGGGCTAAAGCTTCTAGCTGGCCCTGGCCTGCGCCGCGGCCTTCTCCATCGAAGGCCGCCGCAGTGCTGGAGGCAAGGATATGCCGCCGTTGGGGCATTGGCATTCTCGTAATACACGCGCGACCTGCGTCTGCAGATGTCGTGGCATCCTCCGGTAGCATCCCCTTAGCTCCGCTAGAAGTTTCGCCGCCGCTTGAATATCTCCGTACATAGCACATACCACCAGTTCTGGGCGGCCGATGATCGCAGGCGGCCCGAAGGTTAAAATCCGCAACCCGGTCATTATCGCGGCGCCGCAAAACGAAAACTGGTCAAAAGTGAACAGGGGGATAAATAAGCAGAACACAGAATGTAGGGGGCAGGAGCTAGAATCTTGGAGCTAGATTTCTAACTCCTACCTCCGGCATTCTGTGTTCGGCGCTCCCTGAGCAATAGGGCTCATTCTTGCCTGGTCAATCCGAGGTATCTTCAGTAAGGACTTTGCGTGAGCAGGATTGCTTCCAAAAATCTCGTCGACGTTTATTCATATTTTCACGCATAGGTTCTCTGCATTGGGGATAGAGTAGGCCTAACGCAGGCCCCGGTATTTTTTCTTCATGGTTACAGGCAAATGATCGTTCCCCCAGAGACACGAGATTTGGCCCGGCGCCTGCTTGCTTGCGAGGCGGTTGCGGGGGAATCCTCCGAACAAAGCGATTTCGCGGTATCTCGAGTCTATGCAAAGCTGCGCCGGAGTCTCTGTGCGCTGGCTGGCGTTGCCGGTTTTCAGGCGCTGGCGTCGCGTGCTCTGACCCTTGCCCAGTCGGAAGATCCCAGCCTCAGCGCGGTGCGGGTCACAGCGGATGGATCGTTACAGGGCCTGGACGAACTCTTGCGGCAAATTGACCCAGACGAGGATCAGGCCGGTCAGGCCGACGTCATTCTCATTGCTCAGTTACTCGGCTTGCTTTTTATATTTATTGGCAAAGTCATAACGTCGCGCGTGGTGCAGGACATTTGGCCGGATGCGGTCTGCGAAGATCGCGATTCCGGGGGGGGGGAGTTATGAGTACCCAAGATAAAGTGACGATACGCAAGTTACCAACCGGGGTCCCCGGCCTGGACGATATTGTGGGCGGCGGCCTCCCGGAGCTCTCTTTCAATATCATTGCGGGCGCACCCGGCAGCGGCAAGACCACCTTGGCACACCAATTTGTCTTTGCCAATGCGACTCCGGAGCGCCCTGCGCTTTATTTCACCGTCCTGGGTGAATCCGCCTTAAAAATGCTGCGCTACCAGCAGCAATACACGTTCTTCGATTCAGCCAAGCTGTCCAACTCCGTACGCTTTATCAACCTGAGCCAAACCGTAATGGAAAAGGACCTGGGCGCCGTATTGGATGAGATTACCAAAGAGGTGGAGAAGGCTAACCCTGCCGTCGTGGTAGTGGACTCGTTTCGTACCCTGGTGCGACGGCCGCAGGGCGATCCCAGCGAAATCGATTTGCAGTCCTTTATCCAAAGGCTCGCCCTGTTCTTAGCCAGTTGGCAAGCTACGACTTTTTTGGTCGGCGAATATGCCGAGGACGAGTTGCGGGATAATCCCATCTTCACCGTGGCCGATGGCCTGCTCTGGCTGCGCCAAATCGCGGAGCGCAATTCCGTCGTGCGCAAGCTGCAGATTATCAAGCTGCGTGGGCAGGCTTCCGTGCCGGGGTTGCACACTTTCCGCATTACCAATGACGGGCTGCAAGCCTTCTCGCGCACCTTTGGGCTGAGCGGACACAAGCGCAACCCACCCGGCAAGCGCCGTCTTTCCATCGGCATTCCGGAATTGGACACGATGATGGGCGGGGGCATTCCCGAAGGCGATAGTGTCTTAATCACCGGCTCTTCGGGCACGGGGAAATCCGTCCTGGCCACGCAGTTTATCGCCGAGGGCATACGCCAAGGCGAGGCGGGCATTGTCGCCGTCTTTGAGGAACGGCCGCAAGCCTACGCGGATCGGGCCGGCAGCTTTGGCTTGGATTTGATTACCCCACAGAAAGAAGGCAAGCTACTTATCCTCTACCTCCGCCCCCTCGACCTCTCGGTGGATGAGACCATGAACGAGATTCTCGACGCGGTCAGGAAGATTGGCGCCAAGCGCCTGGTGATTGATTCGTTGGCTGGCTTTGAAATGGCGTTGTCGCCCGGTTTTCGCGAAGATTTTCGCGAATCGCTCTACCGCATGATTTTTGCTCTCACGGGAATTGGCGTAACGGTGCTGAGCACGGTGGAAGTGGATGAGTCGTTCACCGGATTTCCCTTCAGTACCTACTCCATCTCCTTCCTCACCGATGACATCATCCGGCTACGCTATGTTTCGATCGGGGCGCAACTGCGCAAGATTTTGGTCATCATCAAGATGCGCGGCGGCAATCATAGCCAGGAAATTCGCGAATACGAAATAACTTCCAAGGGAATCAATCTTGTTGGGAAACGCCTGACGGATTACGAGCGGCTTATTACCGGAATTCCGGAGCTTCGATCCGCACAGAAAAGGAAGTCCGCACATGGACCGGACGAAAAAAGCAAGAGTTAGCAAGGTGACGAAGTCCGAAAGCGACTCACAGGGCCTGGGAACGCGGGCTGCCAGCCCGCCGCTCGATCAGGCGCCCTATCTGCCGGGCCTGGGCCGCGCCATCTTCGAGGGCTCGCTGCTGCCCATCGCGACGTTGGAGGGCCCCCATCACATCCTGCGTTATGCCAACTCCGCCTTCTGCCGCCTGGCCGGCAGGAGCAAAGATGAGCTGACGGGAAAATTCTTTGCCGAAATCATGCCGGGAGACGGGTACCTGCCGTTTCTGGACCGCGTCTATCATACGGGCACAGCCGAAACCAAGACGGAACAAGTTCCCTTGGAAACGCATTCCGTGTATTGGTCGTGTGCGATGTGGCCCATTTTTAGTGGGGATAACCACCCGGTTGGAGTCGTCTTCCAGGTCAACGAGGCCGCGGGCTTCCAGCAACAGGCGACCGCGATGAATCGAGAGTTGTTGCTTTCCGTGGTGCGCCAGCATGAGCTTATCGAAAAGGCGGAGGCTCTGGCAGCGCAACTGCAATCGGAAATGGAGCAGCGCAAAGTGATGGAGCAGGGACTGATCGACAGCGAGAAACTGGCGGCCACCGGGCGGCTGGCTTCCACCATGTCCCATGAGATCAACAATCCTCTGGCCGCCATCACCAACCTCGTCTACCTGCTTGGTCCATTGCAAACCAGCCCTGAGGCCCAGGACTACGTGGCCACGCTGGAAAGCCAGGTAAAAGGTCTCAGTCGCATTGCGACCCAGATGCTGAAATTCAATCGCGACAACAACCAGCCCACGCACATCAAGTTGGAAGAAGTGATCCACGAGATCGCGGACTTCTACCGGCCCCAGGCTGACAAGTTGGGTGTAGCCATTAATCAGCGCATTGAAGCCGAGGGAGCGATCCTCGGCTTTCGCGGTGAAATCGTTCAGGTCTTTACTAACCTGTTGTTGAATGCAATGGAGGCGACCCCGGCGGGCGGCCAGGTTACAGTCCATTTATATCCGTCGTCTCCTTGGCTTTGTACCACTCATAGCCGTTGTGGTTTCAGCCTCTCTGTTGCCGATACCGGCCGTGGCGTCGACCCCCAACTCCGGGCGCGGGTCTTTGAGCCTTTCTTCACCACTAAGGGAGATAAGGGAACCGGGTTGGGGCTGTGGCTGTGCCGAGGGATTGTGAGCCGCGTTGGCGGTTCGATCCGTCTCTGGAGTTCCCGCCTACCTGGCCGTTCGGGTTCCTGCTTCTCCGTTTTCCTGCCTGCCGAAGAGGCGCAACTTACGCCACGTCGCCGCCGCTACGAGCGACCCAATGCTCCAGGGCGCAATCCCGCTTAGCGGGATCGACGCTTCCACCGGTTGTAGACCGGGCGTTAGGACAGATTCCGAACACGTGATTTCCTTGCGGGAAATGTGGGAACTCGTCTCACCATCCCTTCCCGATGCATAAAACCCGTTGAGTCGTTTTGACCATCTTACCCAGATCAAAAAGCAGATATTCGTCTACAGCCGGAAGGCAAGTCGCGGCACAGTATTTAACCGTGCCATTCGATGAAGGAGAAGGGCGTGATCAAGAAACAAAATACCGGGAATACCACCGAGACCCTCAACGCACAACCTCGTCTTCACCAGCATGCGGGAGAACTTCAGCACTACGGAACCGTGAGCAACCAGCTGCCGCTCGAGTTGGAGGGACCGGTTCGTCTGGAGATGACCGAACAACTCAACCTGCTGCTCGCCGATACCATAACACTCCGTGATCTATACAAGAAATCGCATTGGCAGGTTGCCGGGCCGACGTTTTATCAACTCCACCTGCTCTACGATAAACATCATGGAGAGCAAGATGAATTAGTGGACCTGATCGCCGAACGGATTCAGTTACTGGGGGGCGTCAGTATCGCGATGGCGGCCGATGTGGCGGAGACGACACGCATCGAGCGCCCGCCTCGCGGTCGCGAGGAAGTTCCGGTGCAACTGTCCCGGCTGCTGGATGCGCACAAGACGATTATCGGCACCTGCCGTATCCTGGCGGGCCGCGCCACCGCTCTGGGAGACGACGGCACCAATGATCTCGTTGTCAGCCAGGTGCTGCGTACCAGTGAGCTGCAGGCCTGGTTTCTAAGCGAGCATCTGGTCAATGTTCCCTTGATCAAAGCCAGAGAGCCTTCCGCCTCGGAGGACGCGGCATAAGCCGGCGCTAGCTTGGATGATTCACGGTATGTGTGAGGGGCGTTTGCCTCAGGGTGGAAGCACCGGGCTTTAGCCCGGTGACCCGACATTCGTTGGCAGACGGGCCTTTAGGCGCGGTGTATGCAGTTTCGGCAGGCGGCCAATGCCAAGGGCTCCCCAAGAAGTTAGGGCCTCCTGATCGCGCGCCACCGGCCTACATTTCGGGCAGCCAAAAACCTGAATTCACCCACAACATTGGGACGCAGAGCGGTGGAAGCGGCGGGCTTTAGCCCGCCGAAATTGCTCGCCTAGGTTGGGCCTTTAGGCCCGGTGGTGCAGGATCTACTTCCAGTGCCCGTGGTGCGGAACTGTAAGGGTATTCGTGCGCATTTTCTACCAAATGCCTCTTCACAGGATTTTGCCGTCAAGAAAAAGCAAGGCCATAGGTTCGGCGCGAAAAATCGCTCGCCTTCCCCACGTCACAGCGCTGACGAAGAACGTGCGAATTTCTTGCGATGCCATCTGCATTTGCTGCCTCGCCGCCGCTGGCAACAGCATACACCGGGCCTAAAGGCCCTGCCACGGTTCACGCTCTGTTCACCGGGCTGAAGCCCGGTGCCGGCACTTCCACCCTGGTATTTACCTTCTGGCATCGGAAAAAATTTTCATGAATAATTCCACTTATGGAATCTGCGGCTGGCTGGTCATCGCGTCGGTATCCGCGGGGTCTTTGATCGCGCCGGGATTTAGATAACTGCTGATTCTTTGTTCCATATCCGGTGGAAACTCCGGCGCCGGTCCCACCAGCTTCTCGCCGTAGGCCCGCAGCATGATCTCCCGAAATATCGGAAGTGCCAGCCGGCTGCCGGTTTCATTGCGTCCCAGGGAGCGGTTGTCGTCAAAGCCGATACGGACGGCGACGGTTATGCCTTCACGACCGTACGTGGAGCCAACGAATAACGCATCCCGAAAGTTGTTGGTGGTGCCGGTTTTGCCCATCACCGCTATCGGAAATGCCGGCGAATCCAGGGCGTGCGCCGTGCCGGCCGGCATACGCACGACACTGCGGAGCCCTTCCTGGATGAGCGTAAGCGCATCGTCGTCGACATACGTTCGGGGCCAGTCCTGCCGGTTGTCCACCGCCACTTCTCCGCTGTCGCGAACAATCTGTCCGATCACATGCGGCTCGGCGAAAATCCCCGAGGCCATGGTGCGATAGGCATTCGCCAGCTCCAGCAGGCTCACCTCGGATGCGCCTAATGCGGTGGTGATATACGGCTGCAAGGGGGTTCGAATGCCTAAGCTTCGCGAGGTTTGCAACACGCTTTCGATCCCAATCCGCGTGGTTATCCAGATCGCAACTGCGTTTCTGGATTCGGCGAGCGCCTGTCTAAGGGGAATCATGCCCTTGAATTGACCGTCGTAGTTGGAAATCCATTTCGTAGTCTGTGGCCCTCGGTCGGGCACGCTGATGGGTGCATCGGGAACCATGCTTTCAAGGTTGAACAGTCCCTGGCGAAAAGCAGCGAGATAGACGAATGGTTTCATGGCCGAACCGGGTTGCCGCAGGGACTTCGTGACCCGATTGAAATCGCCGCCGGAGAGGGACCGCTGCTGGTAGAACTGTCGCCCTCCGCGCTCGGCGAGGATGCCGGCATCCCCGTTCCTTAGCACGAGGACGGAGCCTTGGACCATTCCGCCGGCGCTTGGGTGCCGCTTCTCATAGGCCAGCAGGCCATGCTCCAGCGCCTGATTCACAATCTGCTGTACCCGGGCATCTACCGTGGAATACACCTGAATACGACCCTGGAGCAGGTCCTGACCACTCACTTCCGGGTCGAGGGCGCCCAGTTCCTGAAGAACGCTCTCTTCCACCGCGGGCGCCTGCGGCAGGGTGTGCTTGCTGGGCGCGGCCACCAGCAGGGGGCGATCTTCGGCCGCGCGGGCATCTTCCTGCGACAAGAAACCACGCTTCACCATCAGGCCCAGGATCTGATTTCTGCGATGTAGAATTCTCTCCCCATCCGGGGCGTTGGGAGCGTAAACGCGAGGCGACTTGGGGATTCCCGCCAGCAGGGCCGCCTTGTCGGCGTCGGCCTCGGTGAAGCCGGCCAGCGGCCGCCTAAAATAATGTTCGGCCGCCGCCGCGAATCCATATTGCCCATCGCCCATGTAAAGCAGGCTGGCATACCGGGCCAGAATTTCTTCCTTCGCCCGGCGTTTGGAGCCGAAGCGCATTTGCATCTGCTGCTCCATCCACAGCGACAGTCGAATTTCCTCGAGTTTCCGCACCAGCTTTTTGGCGCTGCGGGCGCCGATCACAAACGAGAGCGCGCCCGGCCGAAGCTCATTGCTGTTTTCGCCGTCCGTCAGGGTTCGCAGAAAGTAGGCCCGCACCACCTGTTGCGAGATGGTCGAGCCGCCCTGCCGCACCATCACCAGGCTATCCGCTTTGTCTGGCCGCCCCAGCCGGGTCATACGCGTCAGCAGCGTCCTTATCCTGATCCGGCTTAGCACCCGGGGAATTCTGGAATAATCGACTCCATTATGGGAGAAGAAGTTCTTGTCTTCGGCGGCGAGAATCGCGTTGCGGATCACGGGGGGAATCTCCCTGTATTGCACGATCTGGCGGTGCTCGGTCGCCAATTCAAGCAGCGGCCGGCCGTTGACGTCGTAGACGTGTCCAATGACCGGAAACTCAAAACGGGCGAAGGGCTCGATGTCCGGCAGGTTGCTTCGGTCAAAATAGACGTAGTGGAGTCCCAGCAGAAGAACCAGCGCCGCAACTCCGGCGACGATGCTGGTAGTGCCAATCACCAGTCGGATCGCCCAGCGTAGCCCGCCGGATCCGGTATGGCGAGATTGCCGCAACGTGGCCAGGGCCTGGGATCTCACACGCAGGGAGCATGGATTCGCCCTACTCTCGTCGTCCGCCCCTGGCGCGGGCAATGCCCGACTGTGCCGTTCGCGAATTTGCAGCATAGAATCCTTCTGCTGCACCTTATCAATTCCAGAGTTCCTTAGCTGTTCAATAAGGATCATGTTTGAAATAGCAACAAGCAACAAGCAATAAGCCAGCAGCCCAAGGCGTGCAATCAAATCATCCGGGTTCCGGCCAACCCCGGCCCCCCGGCTCCGCCGTTACTTCAGAGTGAGCAGGCAACGAGACGCCGGTGGTTTGGCTTATTGCTTATTGCTTATTGCTTATTGCTTGTTGCTTATTGCTTATTACTGTTTCTCCTCTGAGCAAGAGTGCTCATCCTTTCCTGAAACCCCGAGGTATCTTTCGAAAAGAGGGAACTGAACCGCTATGACCATGCCTATCGTGCCTTTAAAAATATTACTGATAGACGACAATCCGGCCATCGCCGATGACATTCGTAAGGCGTTGGCCGAGGCCGGCGGCGGGTTCCAGGTGGAGTGGGTGCGCCGGCTGGCCGACGGGATTGAGCGCCTGAACCAGGAAGGGATTACCGCGGTTTTGCTCGAGTTGTCCCTGCCCGACAGTCGCGGCATGGACACCTTCGACAAACTATTGAACGCCGCGCCCGACATTCCCATTCTCATCCTCGGCAGCGAAGTCAGGGAAGACTTTGCAATCGAAGCCATAGGACGCGGGGCGCACGATTACATTCATCCGGGTCACTTCGATTGCTATTCGCTGACCCGCGCTCTCCGTAGCGCCATCGCCCGCAAGGCGATTGAAGATGCGCTGTACGCGGAAAGGGAACGCGCGCTGGTCACCCTCAATTCGATTGGGGACGCCGTGCTGTGTACCGATATCGCGGGCAATATTACCTATCTCAATCTGGTTGCCGAAACCATGACCGGCTGGTGCCGTGACGAGGCTATCGGCAGGCCGCTGGCGGAAGTCTTTCACATCGTCGATGGTCCGAAACACAAGCCCGCTACCGACCCCATGGCGATGGCCATCGCGAAAAATGAGACGGTGGGCCTGACGGTGAATTGCGTACTGATTCACCGCGACGGAACGGAATCCGCCATCGAGGATTCGGCCGCGCCCATCCATGATCGCGTAGGACGGGTCATCGGGGCGGTGATTGTTTTCCATGACGTGACGGCGGCGCGGGCCATGTCGCAGCAAATGACGCATTCCGCGCAGCACGATCTGCTCACCAATTTGCCCAATCGCCTGCTGCTCAACGACCGTATTTCGCAGGCCATTTCCCTGGCGGGCCGCCGAAAGCGGTCGCTGGCCGTGCTTTTTCTGGATTTGGATCGCTTCAAGAACATCAATGATTCGCTCGGCCATGCCATCGGAGACGAACTCCTGCAATCCGTGGCCAAGAGATTGCTTGCTGCCGTACGCACGTCCGACACGGTCAGCCGTCAGGGTGGCGATGAATTTGTAATTCTGCTTTCCGAGATTGCATCTCCGGAAGGCGCGGCGACCACCGCAAAAAAGCTGCTCCAGTCGCTCACTGCCGCTTATCTGATCGGTGCCCAAGAGTTGCATATCGGGGGCAGCATCGGGATCAGCGTCTACCCGGCGGACGGAAAGGATGCCGGAACTCTAATCAAGAACGCGGATACGGCGATGTACCAGGCCAAGGAACATGGCCGCAACCGTTTCCAGTTCTTCACCGCGGAAATGAACTTGAAGGCCGTGGAACGCCAAGCTCTCGAAAGCAGCCTGCGCCGCGCTCTCGATCGCAACGAGTTTCTGCTGCATTATCAGCCCAAGGTGAATCTTGATACGAGCGCGATCACCGGTGTCGAAGCCTTGATCCGCTGGCAGCATCCCGAGCGGGGACTCGTCCCTCCCTCCCAGTTCGTGCCGATCGCGGAAGATTGTGGCCTGATTCTGGAAATCGGCCGTTGGGCTCTACGCGAAGCCTGCCGGCAGGCGCGCGCCTGGCAGCGCGCGGGCTTGGCGTCCTTGCCCATGGCCGTCAACGTGTCCGCGGTCGAGTTCCGAGATAAAGGGTTTGTCGAAGGGGTTCGGAAAGCGCTCTCCGACGCGGGCTTGGAAGCCAGATATCTCGAACTCGAACTTACCGAGGGCGTTCTGATGGAGGATGCCGCCTCCACCGCCTCCACTCTGCAAGAGCTCAAAAAGATGGGCGTACACCTGGCCGTGGATGACTTTGGCACCGGCTACTCCAGCCTGAGCTATCTTCGGCGCTTTCCCATTGATGTCTTAAAAATCGATCAGTCCTTTGTGCAGCGTATTACCGCCGAGCCCGACGACTCCACCATCGTCAGCGCCATCATCAATATGGGACGCAGCCTCAAGCGTCTGGTCGTCGCCGAAGGCATCGAGACGCAAGAACAAAGGGCCTTCCTGCAGGCCCAGCATTGCGAGCAAGGACAAGGCTACCTGTTTAGCCGCCCCTTGTCCGCCGCCGAATTCGCCGATCTTCTGCGGGCCGCCTAAGTGGCTGTTTCCGGACGCACCCCAGGCGCGGGGTATTTGTGAGAGATATTTGGGTAGGAATAGAACAAGTTGATTAAAGCTTGTGACCAGGGCAGCTAATCGTACCACGAGCTGTCGTATAAGTGGGAAATGCGCCTCGGTGCTACTACTTCGTATGTGAGTAGATGTATCTGCACTACGATTGGATGCCGGAAGATAAAAAATAACAAAGATGCCCGTTGAGCAATTTTGACCAGTGTTTAGCTGGCTGATATTTGAAACTGCTACAGATTATATTAAGCGTCAGCTCCAGCGGCGATTCCCGCCGTTGGGCGTTATTTTTTTCTGGCAATCCTAAAGGGCAAGCGGCAAGTATCGGACCGAGATTGGCTCGAACCAATATAACGACAACATCAAGCGGGCGCGGAAAGGCAAAAGTTATGGGCACACTGGTCAGTGCTGACGGCATACCCATGGAAGATATTGAGCAATTGCGTGCCCGCCTTGCCGGCCTCGAAGGCGAAGTAGTGCAGCTTAAGACAAAGTCAACGCCTTCGTTGGATGCCGCTAGCATCCTGGAAAACGCCACCGACGGCTTTGCCGTTTACGATCCCGAGTTCCGATTCACCTATTTAAATACGGACGGCGAGCGGCTTCTGGGGAAACCGAAGGCGGAGCTGTTGGGAAAAACCCAATGGGAGGTATTTCCCGAAACCATCGGAACCGAAATCGAACGGCAATTCCGGTATGCCATGACGGTACAGACGCCCACCGTTTTCGAATCCGTCTATCCGCCCTCGGAAACCTGGTTCGAGATCCGGGTTTCACCCGCAAACACGGGAGGTCTTTTGGTCTGGCTGCGCGACATCACCACCCGCCGGCAGACCGAGGCGCAGCGCGAAGCGTTACTCCGGGGCATCCAGGCGGAACGGCAAATCTTAAGCGAAATCGTCGAGAAGTCTCCCATCGCCATATCTGTTTTGCGGGCGCCGGATTTCACCTACGAACTGGTGAACCCCGCGCTGCAAGCGTTGGCTCCGGGCCAGCAAATCGTCGGATGCCGTTTCTCAGACATATGGGGCGATGTGTACGCTCCCCTGGTGCAAAATCTCCAGGGCGTCCTCGACACCGGGCGGGCTCTCGATATGATCGATAGTCCCCGTACGATCCAACGCAATCCGGGCACCGCCCCAGAGACCATTTTCCTGACCTCGTCCTGGATTCCGTTGATCGGCCCGGCCGGTACTCCCGATCGCATTCTGACCCTGGCGGTTGAAACCACCGAACGCAAGAAGCAGGAGGACCGCCTGCGCAGTAGTGAGGCCCGGCTGGCGCGCGCGCAACGGATGGCCAACCTCGGCAGCTGGGAACAAGATCTGGAAAGCGGAGACATCCAGCTGTCGGAAGATGCTTGCCGGATTTTTGGCATACTGCCGGATGCGTCCCGAACGACGGTGGAGAACTTGGTTTCTCGCGTCCATCCGGAGGATCAGGCATCGTTTCGGGAGACCATTGCAACCGCCCCCGCGCGGGGAGAGCGCTCGCAGATCGACCATCGAATCCTTCTCGCGGATGGAACCGAGCGCTATCTGCGGCAATACACCGAGCCGCTCAGCAGTGAGGCCGGCCACGGTCAACTGTTGGGCACCGTTCAGGATGTTACCGAATACAAGCAATTGGAAGAAAAGTTTCGGCGGGCGCAGCGCTTGGAGGGAATCGCCCGATTAGCCGGCGGCGTGGCTCACGACTTCAATAACCTGCTCATGGTGATCAATAACTACGCTCATATGATCTTTTCCGAACTGAAAGCCGAAGATCCTGCGCGAGAGCAGGCCCAGGCCATTATCCATGCGGGAGATCGCGCGGCGGTGCTAACGCGCCAGCTTCTGACTTTTAGCCGAAAACAAGTCATCCGTCCCCGCGTGATCAATCTAACCATGGTGCTCACCGACTTCGAGAAGATGCTTCGACGGTTGATTCGCGAGGATATTGCAGTCAAGCAGGACCTCGTTTTCGGCCTCTGGAGCGTGAAGGCCGATCCCGATCAGGTGGAGCAGGTTGTCATGAACCTGGCCATCAATGCGCGAGACGCCATGCCGCAAGGAGGCGTGTTGACCATAGCCACGGCCAACGTCGAACTCGGGGAGAAAGAGGTCAAGGGGCTCGAGGAGCTGAAGCCGGGCCGGTACGTACGGTTGACGATTACCGACACCGGAACCGGCATGACGGCGGAGACCAAGCGGCGTCTGTTCGAACCTTTTTTTACGACCAAACCTCCGGGGGAGGGCACCGGGCTTGGCCTGAGCATGGTGTATGGCATTGTCCGGCAGCATGGCGGGGAACTCTCTTTCGTAAGCGAACTGGGAGTGGGTTCGACCTTCAAAATCTATTGGCCGGCCACGGAGGAACCCAGCGAAGCGGCCAATCCGCCGGTTCCCGTGATTTCCTACCACGGAAAAGAGACGGTCCTGCTGGTCGAGGATGATGAGACCTTGCGGGTCCTCGTACGGCAGATGTTGCTGCGGCAAGGCTACAAGGTTTTGGAAACCACGCAGAGTTCCGACGCGGCTGGGCTGGTCCGCAAGCATGATGGTCCTGTCGATCTGTTGCTTACCGATGTCGTTATGCCGCAAATAAGCGGCCAGGAACTCGCCAGGCAGATCGCGGCGCTTCGGCCGGGTATAAAAATCGTTTTCATGTCCGGCTATCCTGGCGGGGTTACCTCGGAGCACGATGTCTTCGATCCGGGTGCATTCTTTCTGCAGAAGCCGTTTGTCATGGAGGAGCTGGGCAAGATTCTTCGCCAAGTGTTGGGCTCAGTGCGGAATTAATCAGTGTGGGGAAGTCCTGGGAGGCGCTCCGTTGTCCAGAGCTGCCGTCCCATGTGGCCCCGGAAACTTCCGGTATTCTGCTTTCAGCCTTCCAGTACGACGTTGGCCAGGGAACTCTTTACCAACATTCCACCGCCGTTGTAATCGATGTAGCCGAGATCGCGAAAGCGATTGAGGAAAAAGCTGACACGCGACCGGGTAGTGCCTATCATTTCCGCCAGGGTTTCCTGACTGATCTTGGCGATGGCCGGAACCGGCTTGGAATCCTGGCCGAAGTTGGCCATGAGCATTAACAACCGTGCCAGGCGCTTTTCGCTGGAGTTGAACAAGTGATCGACCAGATCCGCCTCCATGCGAATGTTGCGCGTGAGCATGTGGGCGAGGAATTGTTCGGCGAACTCCGGCTCGCGATGGAGCAGGTCCAGCATGACCGACTTTTCGATACGAACGATGGTGCTGGGGGCTAGAGCGTTTGCCGAAGAAACGCGTAGCGACTGGCCGGCCAGGGCGGATTCCCCGAAAAAGCTGGTCTCCGGAAGGTGGGCGATCACGGCTTCCTTGCCGCCCATCGAGGTCACGGTAAGTTTCACCTTGCCGCTCTGGATGTAGAACACGGCATTGGCTGGGTCGCCTTGCGCAAAGATGGGTTCTCCGGTCAGGTATTCGCGTCGCGATTTTCCAGCCAACAGCTTGCTGAGCAGAATCTGAGGATCAAATGCGGCTCCCCGCCCAGACAATCCGCCAGTCTCCTTCGAAACCACCGTCAACTTACGGTTGGCAACCGAAGGCGCAGGAAACGGGAAGCCTAAGGGAACTCCGGGTACCGTACTCTTCATCGTGGCGAAGCTTGTAGCCATTTTATGAAACCTTTCAATCTTGCCGCCCGAGTCTGAATTACCGTCAAACTCTGCGATGTCTCAAGTTACCGCCTGGGAAAGAGTCTGGATAGCAGCGAAAACTGTGATTGCTGTAGGCATTGCCGCGTGAACCCTGTAGGGCTTTGCCTACGAGTAAGTGACATCCGGCGTTGCGCCGCCGCACAGGAGCTTCTTAATCGCCGGCGCCAGTTCTTCGGAAGCGCTGTTCTTATTGACATAGGCGGCCGCGCCGGCCCGCAGGCAGCGCGCCGCATACTGGCTCTCGGGCTGCACGCTCACCATGATCACGGGAAGCCGCGGGTAGATCCGCTTAACATCGTGCAGTACTTCCAGTCCACTGCGTCCGGGCATGTTGATGTCGAGCAACAGCACGCCATATTGAGCCAAGGCCAGGTGGGCCAGCACCTCGACCCCGTTGGCGGCTTCGGAGAATTGTGCGCCAGTAAACGCATCGGTCAGAAGCTCTCTCAGTCCGCGGCGCACATTGGCATGATCGTCTGCTATCAGAATATGCATTTGGGTATCCCATTTGCCGAAACGAAAAATTCGGCCTGCACCCACGATACCGGAGGGGGAAGGGAACCAACATCAGAGAAGACCGGGATTCAGGTAGGGTTTTGTAAGCTATGCCTGTAGGGTTTTTCCTACAGGAACTCCTTTTCCGCCCCCTTCATGGGTGTCATCCTGAGCTGGCCCGCAGGGCCGACTCGAAGGACCTGTGTATTCTTCGCGCGACCCCATGCATTGTGCTCACGCACGGGAACGCATCGGCCAATGTTATGAAGCCGTAAATTGCATGCAAGAGACAGGAGTGTCAGGGCACGACTTTAGTCGTGCCGTTCGATGCAAGAAAATTGCCGGCTTTAGCCGCTGTTTGTGCACACTCAAAGAAATTGCCGAGCCGCAGCGGCTGAAGCCGCCTTTCTTAATGAACCGTTTACGGCACGACTAAAGTCGTGCCCTGACACGTTTCACCCCTGCAAGGACCAAGCAGCAAGCCCCAAAACCATGTGACATTGAAAGGCGTCCACACCCGCGCACCGGACTCAAATGTGCGGACATGGACCGTTCTACTCAATTAAATGTTCCGTCAAGGCGTAGCGGGTAAGTTCGGCGTTGGTTTTCATTCGCATCTTTTCCATGATGCGCGCGCGATAGCTGCTGATGGTTTTTACGCTGACATGGAGCCGGTCGCCGATTTCGGTCAAGGGGACACCGGCGGCAATCATTTTCATGACTTCGTGTTCGCGGTCCGAGAGCAGTTCGTGCGGGGGCTTGGTTCCGGACTCATTCAGATTGGCAGCCAACTTCTCGGCCAGACTCGCACTGATGTAGCGCCCGCCGCCCAATATTTTTTTTGCCGCCAGCGCGAGCTCTTCCGGAGCGCTCTCTTTGTTGATATAGGCGGCTGCGCCGGCGCGCAAACAGCGCACCGCATACTGGTCCTCCGGCTGGCAACTCAGGATGATCACGGGTAAGCGCGGGTAGGTGTGTTTTACATCCCGCAGCACGTCCATCCCGCTGCGTCCGGGCATATTGATATCCAGCACCAGCAGGGCAATGGAGGACTTGCCGAGGTAGCTAAGCACGTCATCCCCGTTGCCGGCTTCGGAAAAATCCGCGCCGGGAAGGTTATCGGCCAGAATCTCCCTGAGTCCACGGCGCACGACCGCATGGTCGTCGGCAATCAGGATGTGCATGCTTGCTCCCTCTCGGCGCGCGGCGTGTCCACCGGGACGCGGACCGTGACCGTCGTGCCCTTGCCGGGGGAACTGGAGATGTGAACGTCACCGCCGCAAAACTGCGCCCGTTCTTTCATCCCCAGCAGTCCCAAGGAGCCAAGGGAATTCGATAAGTCGGGTTCACAGAAGCCTATTCCGTCGTCCTCGACCACCAGAACGATGCTCTTCTCTTCCTGGCATAAGGTCACCTGCACCGACTTTGCCTGCGCGTGCCGGACCACGTTGGTCAGACACTCCTGGAAAATGCGGAACGTCGCGGTGGCCCGGTCCCCATCCAAGTGCAAATCCACCGGCGGGACAGAAACTTGGCAGCGAATCTCATTGCGGGAAGCAAAATCGCCGGCCTGCCATTCGATGGCGGCCGCCAGTCCCAGGTCATCCAATACACCCGGACGCAGCCCGCTGCATATCGTGCGCACCGCTTTCACGCCATCGTTGATCAGCTGAATCGATTCCTTTAGTCGCGCGAGCACCTCGGCTTCCGACTCGGGAAGATGGCGAGTGACCCAGGTCATATCCATTTTGATCGCCGTCAGAATCTGGCCGATCTGATCGTGCAGCTCGCGCGCCACCCGCTTGCGATCTTCTTCGCGCACCCACTGCAGCCGTTCCGCCAGCGCCCGCAGTTGTTCTCGCTGCAAGACCAGCGAGGCTTTTCCCCGCTTGCGTTCCGTGACGTCACGGAAAACCAGTACCACGCCAATGACCTTTCCTTGGCCGGCGAGGATGGGCGCGGCACTGTGCTCGACCGGAATCTCGCTGCCGTCTTTGGCGATCAGGACAACATTGTTGGTCACGGAAAAAATCTGTCTCTCTTCGAGCACGCGGAGCACTTCGTCATCCGCGCCCAGCCCGGTGTCCTCGTTGATGATCTTGAACACGTCCGGGAGCGACTGCTGTAGCGCCTCTTCCGCCCGCCACCCGGTGAGAGCGGCGGCCACCGGATTGAGAAATGTGACGCGGGCTTTGTCGTCAGTTGCAATCACGGCGTCACCAATGCTGTTCAGCGTAGCCGTCCAGCGCTCTTCGCTTTGCAATAACTTGGTGCCCAATCGTTCCACGTGGTAGCGAATAAACAGGATGAGGAAGATCCCAAATCCCAGGCCTAGCCCAAGGCAGCTGACGACCATCAAGGTCCATCGCACGTGCGCACTTCGAATACGCTGAACCCGCAGCCCTTCCTCCGCCCCCTGGAACTCCGCGATCCGCTCTCGCAGGGCATCCATTTCGTGTTTCCCTTGCATGGTCTCGTAGAGTGCGCCGTCGGCTTTTCCCGCTCGGCGAAGGGCGATCACTTGGTCGGTGTACCGTCCCCATTCCACATAGCCGGCCCGGACGCCCTCCATTTGCCGCTTCTGCGCCGGACTGTCATCCACCAACCGATACAATGTCCAGTATTCGGAGTCGAATCGCTGCGTGCCCTCGCGATAGGGCTGAAGCAGGGTTTCGTTTCCCGTTACCAGGTAGCCGCGCATGCTGGTTTCCAGATCTACCAGCAACTTCAGCAGATGTCCGGACTGGTCAAGAACCTGATCGGTATGGTCCACCCATTGCAGGGATTTGTTCAAGTCGAACGTTTCCCATAAAAGCAATCCGGCAAGGGCCGCCATAGTCAGCAACGGAATCGCAATGACTCGGCGGAGCAGCGCTTTGAATTTTGAATATTCCATTCGGCCTTTATGGTTTCCGCGGAATGTCCTCAATGACTGGCTTGGCCGTGTTGTCCCCGGGTAATTGATCGTGCAGCATCACGTTGAGCAGAGTCTTTCGCACTCGAATGCCGCCGCTGTAATCGATAAGGCCCAACTCGCGGAAACGGTCCATGAAGAAGCTGACGGCAGACCGGGGTGCGCCGATCATCTTCGCCAGCTTGTCTTCCGTGATCTCCGGAATTAGCCTTGCCGATTCATCGAGTTCGCCAAACTCCGCCATCAGCAGGAGAGTTCTTGCCAAGCGTCTTTCGCTGGAATTGAACAACTGGTCGACCAGATCGGACTCGATGCGCATACCGCGCGCCAGCAGAAACTTGAAGAATCGGTCGGACAGGGCCGGCTCGGAGTGCATGACCCGGATCATCTCTCCCCGCTCTATCTGGAGGGCCATGCAGTCGGTTACCGACGTGGCCGTGGCCGTATGCCGCGCGCCGGCGCTTGCCAGCGACTCATCTCCCATAAACTCCCCGGCGGAGAGATGTGTGATCGTGGCTTCCCGGCCGTTCTTGGAAACCGTCAGCCTCGCCTGGCCACTCTGAAGATAAAAGATCGAATCCGCCGATTCTCCCTGCGAAAAGAAGTTCTGCTCACCGTGAAGTTCGACAATTCTGCGCCCCAATCCAGCACTCGCCAAAAAGGCCGCTGCATCGAATGCGGGTTTCTCAAGTTCAACCATCTAAAGCCCCCGAATCTTCCCCTACCGCTTAGCAGAAGCGAGCGTAGCATTAACCAGCGGGAAGGTTAGGTCTGTATTGCTCACTTGTGTCGTTTAATTCGCTTCATCCATCCGGCAGGTTATCTCGGGGCAAGCCGACAACTTGGGTAGTGGGGTATTCACGGACAAAACTCCCCGCGCCAAAGGCGGAGCGCTGACGTGGAACGTGGAACGCTTTTGGCAGCCGGACCTGTAAGCCGAATTTTGTCTGCCGGCCGAAGCCGGCAGGACGACCATTCCTCTAGGCCGCGCATTACTGCGCGGCTCCAGCGACCTACCCGGAACTTCCACCCACGAAGGGGTGCCCTTAACAGGGTTGACGTACCGAGCCGGTACGTGCCGGGATTACGCCCGGCTCGTTCCCTATTTGGTCTTGCTCCGTGTGGGGTTTTCCCTGCCACAGCCATTACTGGCCGCGCGGTGCGCTCTTACCGCACCTTTTCACCCTTACCGGATGTTGCCACCCGGCGGTATATTTTCTGTGGCACTTTCCGTCACACCGGGCTTGACCCCGGGTGCCCGGACGTTATCCGGCACACTGCTCAGCGGAGTTCGGACTTTCCTCTCCCGGGACATGCAACCTGAGCAAGCCCAGTGTTCATGACCGGCAGCGGCCGTCCGGTCCGGCTACCAAGTATTTGATTATAGGGGATGGAACGGAAAACCCCGCAATTGGCGATTAGCAATTGGCGATTAGCTCAAACGCGCCCTTCTCCCTACGTAAAATTCAGTTTTCCTGAGCTGCTTGCAGCCAAAAAGAACCCTAGCCGCAGATGAACGCAGATGAACATACATGAATCGGACCAGATCAGCGTTTATCTGCGTTCATCTGCGGCTAACGGTTTTTCTTGTTTCCGGCCAATCGCCAATTGCCAATTGCGATTTTTGCGCTGAACTGTAAGCGGCAAACCTTCGTATACTTTAAGAAATGAACACCGCCGAGGCCATCCGGATTGCCCTGTACTCGTTGTGGGCGAACAAACTGCGCTCCATCCTGACGCTGTTGGGGGTGGTGATTGGCGTGGCCGCGGTGATTGCCGTTGTCAGCTTTACCAGCGGAATCAATGGTTATGTGGCGCAACGCATTTTTCGCCTGGGCGCCGACGTGTTCATTATCCGCAAGATCCCGGCCGTGATTACCAATGCGGACGTATTTCTGGAAGCCGAGCGGCGCAAAGACATTACCCTGGACGACTATCGCTATCTCGCGGAGAACTGCCGTCGCTGCCAGGACGTTGCCGCTTCCACCCACCATGACAATGGCAATATCGTTTTTGGCGAACAGTCGCTTAGTGACACCGTTGTGCGCGGCTGGACGCCCTCTTACGTTCCCATCGACGACTTGGAAGTGGTGGCGGGCCGTGTCTTGAGCGAATCCGATCAGCAGAACGTCTCCGATGTAGCCATTATCGGAAGCGACATTCTGGAAAACCTGCTGGCCGGGGTGGATCCGATCAATCAGGAGATTCGCGTGGATGGACATCCTTACCGCGTGATCGGGGTAGGTAAGAAAGAAGGCAAGACGCTGGGCCAGAGCCGCGACAATTGGGTAGTGCTCCCGTTGAGTACCTGGCTGCGGCAATACGGCTCTCATCAGACCATTAACCTATCGGCCAAGGCCTACGGCATAGAGAATTTGAGCGCGGCCACCGACGAAGCTCGCGCCCTGGTGCGCGCCAGCCGCCATGATATGCCCGGCCGGCCCGATACTTTTTCCCTGGAAACCTCCGAGAGTTTTATGGGGATATGGCAGTCGCTGAGTGGCAGCTTTTTTGTCGCCATGATCTTGATTGCCGCGGTGGCGCTGGTGGTGGGCGGCATTGTGATCATGAACATCATGCTGGTTTCCGTAACCGAGCGAACCCGGGAGATCGGAATTCGCAAGGCGATGGGCGCGCGTCCGCATGATATCTTGCGGCAATTTCTGATCGAATCCAGCACCATGGCGGTGGTGGGGGGCATTCTCGGAGTGGTGGGCGGAATTGTTTTCGCCAAGACCATCACCTGGTTCATTGGCATGCCCTCGACGATTCCGCTCTGGGCGGTGCTGGCCGCATTGCTGGTTTCCGGCAGCGTGGGCATCTTTTTCGGCGTCTATCCCGCGCGCAAGGCTTCCCGCCTGGATCCCATCGCTGCTTTGAGGTTTGAACTGTAAATGCGTAATCGCGACTTTCTCGAGATCGTGCGCATGGCGCTGGACACCATTCGCAAAAATAAAATGCGCTCCGGGCTCACTATCCTGGGCGTGGTGATCGGGGTCGCGGTGGTCATTGGCATCTCGTCGGTGGTGCGCGGATTAAATGACAACGTCAATGCGATTATTCAGAGCATCGGCTCCGACCTGATCTTTGCCTACCATCAGGAGCCGTTCATTCTGGGACGCAAGACCTCGGAGATGCTGACCCGCAAAGAACTGACCTACGACGATGCCATGGCGATGAAGGATCTGCCGCATGTGAAAGCGGTAACCGCCACCGTTCGCTATTTCCGTCCCGACATTAACACCGGCACGTATGTCGTGAAATACGGCGATCGCCGGGCCAAGGGCACAATTCTGGAAGGTGATATGGCCGCGGTAAAGGATGTGGTGGACCTGCCGGTAGCCAGCGGACGTTGGTTTAGTGAAATTGACGACGAACGCCATGCGCCGGTAATCGTGCTGGGTTCGGCCACCACCGAGGCTTTATTTGCGGGGACGAAAGCGCTGGGCAAGGAAATTAATATCGAAGGGCAGTTGTTTACCGTGATTGGCGTGTTGCAGCCGGAGAAAACGGTGTTCAGTGGGGGCCAAAATCCCGGGGACAATCGGGTATTCTTCCCATATTTTACCTTCCTGAAGCTCCACCCCGAAGTGAAGGCAAACTACATTTCGGTGAAGGCCACCTCGCACGCCGACATGCCCAAGGCCATGGACGAGATGCGCGAACTGCTGCGCCGCCGCCGCAAGGTGCCCTACGAGAAGCCCGATAATTTCGCCATTTTTACGCAGGATACCCTGTTGGATTTTTGGAACCAGATTACCGGCGCGGTATTTATCTTTATGTTTGCCGTTTCCAGCGTGGGACTGATCGTGGGCGGCGTTGGGGTCATGAATATCATGCTGGTCTCGGTGACCGAGCGCACCCGCGAAATCGGAGTGCGTAAAGCGATTGGCGCCCGCAAACGCGATATTCGTCTGCAATTCACCTTGGAGGCGATTACCCTGACCGCGGTCGGCGGCGTGCTCGGCATTCTGGTTGGGGCGATCTTGACCTACTCGATTCGCTTTCTGTGGGCGGCGGTGCCGGCCAGCATGTCCCTATTCTGGACGCTTACGGCTTTCTGTGGCTCTGCCCTGATCGGGTTGGTCTTTGGCATCTATCCCGCGTGGAAAGCCGCTAACCTCGATCCCATTGAGGCCTTGCGTTATGAATAAATCAGCAATAAGCCACAAGCGATAAGCAACAAGCCAAACGGGAAACGCGGAGGGGCGGGCTTGTTGCTGATGGCTTATCGCTTATTGCCTGTGGGGGGATGTTCATTCAGCCATTCCCAAATCGCCAATTTCCAATTACAAATTACATATCGGTAAATGTCTCACCACCTTCTTAAAATCGGAGCGGATGTGGCCGCGGTGCTTGCCATCTGTGGCATCGCCTATTACCTCTTATGTCTGAAAAGTGCCGCTGCCTTTCTGCGCGAGTGCCGCCAGGCGCGGCCGGCCGATTTCACTCCGCCTGTATCGATTCTGAAACCGTTGCGCGGCGCCGATCCCGGGATGTATGAGGCCTTCCGCTCTCATTGTCTGCAGCAATATCCGGAGTATGAGCTGATCTTCGGAGTGGCCGAGGAGGACGATCCGGCAATTGCCTTGGTCGAGCGTCTCCAGCGCGAGTTTCCGCAGCGCTCGATTCAGCTGATCCTGTGTCCGCGGGTGCTGGGCGCCAATCTCAAGGTCAGCAACCTGGTGCAGATGTTGCCGTCGGCGCGGCATGAATTCCTGTTGATCAACGATAGCGATATCTGGGTGCCGGCGGATTACCTGCGCGGCGTGATGGCGCCTTTTATCAATCCGCAAATCGGGTTGGTCACCGCGCTGTACCGGGGCGCGGCCACCGGCCTGTTTCCGCGGCTGGAGGCCATTGGCATCAGCACCGACTTCGCCGCCGGCGTCCTGGCGGCGCGGGAGTTGGAAGGAATTCGCTTCGGTCTTGGCTCCACCCTGGCCTGCTCGCGTCGCGCTCTGGACGACATCGGCGGATTCGAACCGGTGCTGGACTACTTGGCGGACGACTATGAACTCGGTTCGCGCATTGCCGCCAAGGGATATCAAGTGTTGCTGTCCGACGTGGTGGTCGAGACTTATCTCCCGGAGTACTCCGTGGGTGAATATTGGAACCATCAGTTGCGCTGGGCGCGCACCCTGCGACATGCCCGCAAATGGGGCTATCTGGGAGTGGGAACCACATTCGGAGTCCCTTGGGCACTGCTGGCCATGGCGCTGGCGCATGGCGCGGGCTGGTCGTGGGTGTTGCTGGCGGTGGCGCTGGTCCTGCGCGGCGCGATGGCGCTTATGGTCGGCAATCGGGTTTTGCGTGATCCGTTGGTGTTGCCCAATCTCTGGCTATTGCCGCTACGAGACTCGCTCGGGCTGATTTTCTGGATAGCCAGTTTTGCCGGGCGCACCATCGACTGGCGCGGCGACCGGTTCACGCTCAAAGACGGTCAGTTGAAACCGGTCGGCTCTCGGCCCTCGGCCCTCGGCCCTCGGCCAGACGCCCATATATGATGGTGCTCCATGTCGGAGGAATCTCGGCAACGTCTTTGGCCGAGGGCCAACGGCCGAAAGCCAACAGCTGCCTGTGACGGGAATCCGGCGATGTAGCGCCGGCCGCTGACCGGCTTTGGCTACGCGGTGCGTGCGAGACGCACGTAATCGACGTCCGGCCGAGGGCCGACAGCCGACGGCCGAGAGCTGCCTTTGTGCCACTTTACTAAAATCGTGCGTTCCCCAGGTACCTTGGTGACCGTGACAAGCGCTTCGCACTGTGTTGTAGTACAACCTCGGCAGCAAGCAAGTGATAGTTAGCCGTCCGCGACGCGGAAGCTTTCCGCCGGCGGGGTTGTCCAAGATCCTCCATAAATGTCCGTGACCTTGCCGGACAGTTTATGTGTTTCGTGTCGAGGTTACCGTGAAGTGACAAAGCGCCGGCTGCGGCTGGTGTCTCGGTCTCATGAACGGGCGCAGTGAGGCAGGATGCTCTGCCAGTCGCGGTTAGCCAGATTCTGGCGGCTGCGATGAGCATCCTTCTCCTGCGCGTGCTTTGCAAAGGGAGCCGGCCAGCGGTCTTTTGAGAAGACCGCGACCGGCTTTTTTCTTGCTTGCTTAGTGTTTGGGATTGGCCTGGATTCGACGGTTGATCTCGTCCCAGTTCACGACATTCCAGAACGCCTGCAAATACTCCGCCCGGCGATTCTGATACTTCAGATAATAGGCGTGTTCCCACACGTCATTGACCAGGATGGGATAAAAGCCCCGGGTCAGCGGGCTATCCTGATTAGGCGTGGTAATGATCTCGTATTTGCCGGCGGGAGCGCGCACCAGCCACACCCAGCCGCTGCCGAAATGTTTCAAGCCGGCATCGTTAAACTTGCTCTTGAAGGCCTCAAAACCACCAAATTCGGCGATAATCTCGGCGATCTTGCCGGTGGGTTCGCCACCTCCGCCGGGCTTCATCATGGTCCAATAAATGGCGTGATGGACGTGGCCGCCGCAATTATTGCGAACGGCTGTGGCGATATCTTCCGGCACCCGATCCAGCTCGATCAGCAGTTCTTCCGGCGATTTCTTCTTCAACTCCGGATGTTTATCCAACGCGGCGATCAGATTGTTCAAATAGGCCTGATGATGCTTATCGTGATGCACGTGTAAGGTTTCCCGGTCGATGAACGGCTCCAGCGCCTCGTAGGCATAGGGCAGGGAAGGAAGCTCATAGGCGAGAGGCGAGATTTCGAGCGCGGCACTATCAGTCATGTATGTCTCCGTGCAGAATAAATTCCAGATACTTACCTATCAGATTACCTGTCGGCATCAACGGTTGCGCAAAAAAGCACAAATGGGGATGGTCCAAGTTCCAAGATGGGAATTACAGCACCACAATCGAAATGCCCAGATTGCCGCGGCCCAGGTCGCGGTCTTGCTTCAGCTCGGGGACAAGCTTCTGCATCTTCCAGGCCGTCTCGTTGGAAATGCGCCAATCTTCCCCGGCCACGAAAGCGCGAATCCGGTGGTTGTCCGCCATCTGCCGTAAGGTTTGCTGAACGGCCTCGCGCAGCACGCCGCCGGCGCCGCTGGAGCCGTAGCCGTGAATCAGTTTGACGGCAAGCGCGCCGGCGCGGCGGGCGCGGGCCAGTTCGAAATCAAGCCGCAACAGGGCCTCGTTGGCGGTAGGGCGGCCGGCTTCGAGATTGGAGATCAGGATTTTGGGCTTGGCCATGTTCGGGGAATGTATCACGGTGTGGGATGAATATAAAAGGGGAGCCGCATGGAGCGGCTCCCCTGGTGCTTCCTGGCGGCCGGCTACTGCACCGTCAAAACTCCAGCAGGATCGTTGACCGTGTAATTTCCGCTGACTCCGGAAGCGAAGTGCACCGCCGGAGTAATGGCATAGGGTCCCGCCTTGCTGCGGGTGGTGGCGTTGGTCGAGTAGGTCACCGAAACCCGCGGCGGGGTGGTGCTGGCGTCGTACGAACTGATGCCAGTGACCGTTCCGGTGAGGGTCGGAATGGGACCTCCAACGGGCATGGTTTGCGGGTTCACCGTGACCGTCAGCGTTGCCTTGGTAATGGTCAAGGTGCCATCGGTTGTGGAGAACTTGTAGTTTGCCGCCTTGGAGGCCGGGGTAATGGTTGCGACAATGGATTTTGTCCCCACCGGAGTGGAACTGGTATCGGTGCAGGTGAATTTGATGCTAATCCCATCGTTGGTCAGTGCGGCCGTGGTAACTGGATCAGCCGAAACCGTGCCGGTGAAGGTTGGGTCCGCTTGCCCGTAGATGCGGCTTTGATTGTCGATGGCGATCGTGACGGTTGGCGCCGTAATGCTGATGGATCCATCATGAATGGTTGGGCTATAGTTGGCCGCCAAAAGGGCTGCCTTGGTAGAGTCGCTCAGTTGCGGAATGATGTGGAACGTTCCCAGTGTCGCATTGGGATTGCTATAGGAGTCGGTGTAAGAGATGCCGTCGTTCTTCATGGTGGCCAGTACGGACGGGGTAGCGGTAATCGTGGGGGTCAAGTCCGGGTCGGGCGCACCCCACAGGCGGGTTAGCGAGGACGGTGCGGTTACGGTAAAGGGCGCCTTGTGGATGGTCAAGGTTGCGGGCACCAGCGTGATCGCGTAGTTCACGTTATTGGCGTTCGCATCAGTCGTTAGGGTGATCATCTTGGTATAGGTCCCTACCGGAGTTGCTGCCGTATCGCTGCTGGAATAACTGAAGGAAATCCCATCGGTTGCCATAAATTGCTGCGTGGACGTACTGGCGGAGATCGAACTGGTAAAGGCCGGATCCGGATCACCGTAGTAGCGCGATTTGCTATTCGCGCTTACGGTGACGGACAGAGGCAGGATGGTAAGCGTGCCATTGTTCGTCTTTAGCGTGTAGTTGCTCAGAACCTTGGCATTGCTGGCCTGCTGCGTGAGGGTGCCCAGTTGGTTAGTGGGATCCGGCACCTGGGGAACAATGGCATAACCGCCTTGTATTACGGGGCTGGAGACTGTAGCCTCCGTGCCATAGATGACCGCGATCGTTTCCCCATAAACCAGCCCTCGAACCGTTCCATAAAAGGTCGTAGGGTTGGCTACTTCATAAAAGCGGGATACAGTGTTCGCGGTGACGGTCAACAGGGCCGCCTGCACCGTGAACTGGGTCTGTGCCGCGACGGTGAAAATGCCTGGCGTAGAGGTAGCATTCCCTGCCGTGAAGGTGGCATTGACGGTATGGGTTCCGACCGGGAGACGTGTCAAACTCAGATTCACCGTCTGGCCGGTCTGAGTGGCTTTCATGCTCACGGTGCTCCAAAGCTTACCATCGACCGTAACCTGCACCGGTCCCGCGATGCCAGTGCCGGGATTCGTCATGCTGAGCGCCATGCTGACCACCGCCGTCTGGCCGTAAGTGGGGGAGGTGGCCGGTGGCGTCAAGGTCAACGTACACGCGTTCTGGAACGTCTTGGAAACCACGGGACTGGGCAAATGGTTGGTAGCAAGGGCAAAGGCCGTGATGGTGACGCCGTCGCCGATCGTGATGGCGGTGTTGCCGATGACTGAAGTCGAGCCTTCCGTCGGCGTGCTGCCATCCAGCGTATAGTAGATTGCCGTTTTGGAACCTGACGACAAAGTGACCGAAGCCAGACCGCAGTATGTTCCCGAATTCGTCGTCGAGAAGGTTGGAACGGCGGTCTTGGGAACGATCCTGTATGTCGCGTCGTCGATGGGGCCGGAGATCACACCATTGACAACTGCTACCGCGCGGAGGCGCAGGTGGGTCGTGACGGAAATCGACAGACTGCTATTGGGATCGAACATTTTTGCCAATGGGTTCAGCTTCCCGTCGATCACTGGTTTCGAGCCGTCGATCGTGTAATAGACGTACCCTCCTGTCGGCGGGGGCTCGCTCAGCGACATGCGGACCGATACGGAGTCCTCCTCATAGATTCCGGGTGCGGGCGTGAAGATTACCTTTTCCTTGGTCTTCAGTTGATACAGTGCCTGGGAGATAAAGCTGGGGTAAAGATTCGGATCGATCGCGATCGCCTGCACCAGGGTTGGGGGCGTGATCTGGAAGGGTACTTTGTAGGGGGTGGATGCAGCCGTCGGGACGGTGTTATCGGTGGTGTAATAGATGACCGCATTCGGGTCGCCGATCTCTTTCAACGTGACGTCCTGCGGTCCCACGCCCCTGCTGGCGTAAAGGTAGATGATCGGCGTTGGCGCCCGAAGAGGCTCGTAATCGGCGCTTACCCAACTGCTGTAGCTGTAGCCTTGGGCGACAGCGATGGCGTGAATCGTAGTCGGCAGCGGTACCTGGAAAGTCCCGTTGTACGGAGTCCAGCTGCTGTAGTACGGCCAGTTAGGGTCGGTGGTGTAGTAGATAGTCGCTCCCGGAGTGTCATCCGTGATGGTCACCCATTGCGGGGCGGTATAAATACCGGATAGGGGCGATATCTTCGGATTGGCCGTGGGCAGTTGGTTGTAACAATTCCAGACCCGTATGCTATTGGAGTGATCCGGAGCCAGGGCATACGCCCATACGCAGGACGGCGGGGTGATGGGAATCGGCTGCGTATATTGCGTGTAGTCGTAGTTGTTGAAGGAGTAATAGATCACCGCGGTCGAGTCGTCATCGGACAATGTTAACGTCTGTGGTCCACCGTATGACCCCGAGGGCAGCGAGAAACTGGGCGGGTCGGTCAGCGGCAGCCGATACTCCGCCGTCACAATCGCGCTTTCGGAAAACTTTGGCGCAAATGCCGTCGCCCGGATCGTTTCCGGCAGGATTACCGTGATCGATCCCGTGTACTGCTTGGAAGATGGGTTTGAGTTGTCCGACGTGGGCAGGGTGCCGTCCGTGGTGTAGTAAATTTTTGCGCCTGCAGTGGTGTCGCTCAAAGTTACCGTCGGCGCCGCATCGTACGGGCCGGGCGGGGGCGTGAACAGAGGCGGCGCCGCGGGCGGATAGCCGATCGTATAGTTGCCGTTGGCCACATCACTGGGGGTGTACCCGGTGGCGGTTGCGATCGCCTTAATGATCATGCTCTGGCTGACCATCAAGGCTCCGGCATAGCGCGTGGAAGCGGTGGTCGGAGTGGTTCCGTCCAGGGTGTAATAAATCGCCGCCCCCGGAGTTGCATCCGACAGGGTCACCGTTTGGGACGAGCCATAGACGCCCGGGGCGGGCGTGAACACCGGATAACTGGCCGGCGGAGTTCCCAAGGTGGCCAGCTCGCCAAATGGATACGCTGTCAAGGAACCTATCTGCGGCGAGACGCTTCCACTCACCGAATCCTCGGTAGAAGCTTCATTGCCATAGGCCGGGAATACATAAAGGGTATGCACGCCGGAGGCGACGTTGTTCAGCGAAAAACTATAAGCCCCCGGGGTGGTGGCGGTGGCCATTTGCCATTGTTGCTGCAGCGTATCGAGTTGGTAATACAGCGCGGTGGGTGCGAGCGCAAAGGGCGAGAAAGTGCTGCTGGCGCTGGCCTGGAAGGCGGGAGCCGAATTGGTGGTGGCGAAAATAGCGGTTCCGGAAGCCGTTTCCGAATCGACCACCCCCTGAACCTGCGCCGTGAAAGGAATGGCCTCGGCCGCGGCGGGAGTAATCACGGTAACGTTATTATCGCCGCTGTTGGCGACAACGACCTGCTGGGTGGCGCTATTGAATGCCACGGCGCTGGGCGAGGTTCCTACACTGATAAAGGATGCATGGTTGGTCGCCCCATCGATGACCGTCAGGTCGTTGCCCTCCTGGTTTACAACGTAGACATGGTTGGTGACCGGGTTCACGACCACGGCTGCCGGAGCGGTCCCCACCGGGACTTTCAGGGTATCGTTCACCGCCCCATAAATGACTGTGACATCGTTTCCGGTCTGGTTGGCGACGTAAATCATGTTGGTGATGGGGTTGACGTCGATCGCCGCGGGGCCCAGGCCAACCATGACCGTGAAGGTGGTGGTGCTGGCGCCGTTAATCACGGTGACGTCGTTACTGCCCTGGTTGGCGACATAGACGAGGTTCGTCACCGGGTTCACCGCAATCGCCACCGGCGTAATGTCCGCCATGATGGTGGTGGTGCTGTTGGAGGCGCCGTCAATCACGGTGACGTCGTTGTCGTCCTGGTTGGCCACGTAAATCTGATCGGTGACCGGATTGATCGCAATGGCCACCGGCGTGGTTCCCGCCGGAACCAGAATGGCGTTGGTCGTGCTGCCGTCGATCACGGCCACGTCATTGCTGTCCTGATCGGCAACATAGATCTTATTGGTGGCCGGATTGACGGCGATGGCCACCGGAGACGTGCCGACGCTGACGCTGGGACTCGTCGGAGTGTCGGTAGCGCCGTCGATGACCGTGACGTCATCGCTGCCCTGGTTGGCGACATAGATCTGGTTGGTGACCGGATTTACGGCCACGGCCACGGCGTTGGTCCCAACCGCAATCGGGGCGGTAGTATTGGCGACCGTATTGATTACGGTTACGGTGTTGTCGGAGTTGGCCACATAGATTTTTCCCGTCGCCGGGTTGGCCGCCACCGCGGACGGGTTCTGCCCGGTACTTACCGCTACGCTGCCGTTGGCGGAGCCGTCAATGACCGTTACTTTCATATTGCCCCGGTTGCCGACATAGACCCTATGGGTCACGGGATTCACCGCCACCGCCCGGGGAGCGCCGGGCGAGTTAAGAGAAAAGGTGCTGTTGGTGCCATCGTTGATGACCGTTACGCTGTTGCTGTCGCGATTTGTTACGTAGATGGTGTCAGTCACCGAATCCACGGCCACCGATCGTGGCGCCTTGCCGGCTTTTAGTGTGCTGGTGGCTTGCGTGGCGCCTTCGATCACGGTCACGTCGTTGCTGTCGATATTGGCCACATAGATCTTGTTGGTGACCGGGTTGACCGTGACCGAGCGCGGGCTGGTGCCGGCGGTCACAGTCGTAGTGTTGTTGCTGGCGCCGTCGATGATGGTCACGTTATTGCTCTGCCAGTTGCCCACGTAGATCTGGTTGGTCACCGGATTGACCGCTACCGCCCGGGGCTTGGTGCCCACGGAAATGGTAGCCGTCACCGTATTGCTGGCCCCGTCGATGACCGAAACGGTACCGTCGTCGCGATTGGCGACATAGATCTTGTTGGTGACCACGTTGACCGCCAGCGCGCGCGGATACGCTCCGACACTGACCGCGCTGGCGCTGTTGGTCGCGCCGTCGATGATGGTTACCGTGGCGCTGTCGCGATTGGTGACATAGATGGTATTGGTAACCGTGTTTATGGCCACGGCGTCCGGGCTGGTTCCGGCGCCTATGGTGGTGGTGCTATAGGTGGTCCCATCGATCACCGTCACCGTCCCGCTATTGAGGTTGGCCACGTAGATCTTATTGGTCACGGGATTCACTGCGACCGCCTGGGGGGCGAGTCCGGTGGCGACGTAGATTGTGTCGTTTGTGTCACCGTTGATGACGGTTACGTTGTTGTCATCCGAATTGGCCACATACACCTGGTTGGTGGCCGTGTTCACCGCAATGCCGAAAGGATTCCCGCCCACGCGTACAGTCCCGGCGACCGTCTGCGCGTGTAATGCGCCCGGAGATAGGAAGAAGAAGGAAGACAACGCTAACAAACAGGCGATGAAGCCTAAAGAAAGGCTCAGACGCGCAGCAGAGAAGGTCTTGCTCATGGCACACTCCTTCCCGCAATCACAGCGGGCGCACTACTGAAAAATTTGGGGGCCTGGCTGAGAATCGGTTAAGACTTAAGACATTGGCGCGCAACTCAGGCCGGTACGGAAGGTCGCCCTTAATAAAACTACTCGTGCGATGTGCGCCACTGCCGACCCACAGCTTTGAGACAATTGGGCGATGTCATTATCCCCTTATGTAGCCGGGTTTTCAAACAAATGCCATATTTTGCGACTTTTTTGTTTCCCGGAACGGGAAACCCGCAATGTTTCGGTCTCCAGGGAGCCATTGATTGCGTGCGAGAGACAGGAGTGGTTGTCAGACGCCCCGCGAGGTTGCTGCTTCTGCTACCCTTTTTGCATGCGCAATTGTTGGATCGTACTCGGGCTGCTGGTGTGTCTTTGCGGGCCGCTGCTGGCCAAGGACAAGTTCTTGCACGCCGCTCCTGTAGCCTTGGACCGCGAAGGCGAAAAATGGGCGGACAAGACGCTGGAAAAACTATCGCTCGAAGAAAAAGTCGGGCAGATGTTGATGGTTTGGGCCCGCGGCGAATTTCTGAACCTCCAGGACCCCGAGTATCAGCAATTGCGCGAGGAACTGCTCAAATATCATTTGGGCGGCTTCGGGTTTACCGTTCCCGTGCAATCCGGGCTATTGAAAAAGAGTGAGCCGTTCGAGGCGGCGGCGCTGATCAATGAACTACAGCGGGAATCCAAGTTGCCGCTTATCTTTGCCGCCGATTTCGAGCGGGGCGTGGCCATGCGTCTGAATGGCGCTACCGAGTTTCCGCAGGCCATGGCTTTTGGCGCTGCCGGCAAAACGGGGTACAGCGAGCAGTTCGGCCGGATTACCGCCGAGGAGGCCCGCGCCATCGGCGTGGAGTGGAACTGGTTCCCGGTGGTTGACGTAAACTCCAATCCGAATAATCCCATCATTAATACGCGCGCTTTCGGAGGCGATCCGCAACAAGTCGGCCAACTGATCACCGCATACATCCACGGGGCGCGGGCAGCCGGTATGCTGACCACCGCCAAACATTTTCCCGGCCATGGCGATACCGACACAGATTCGCATCTGGGGCTGGCCCGAGTCGGAGGAGACCGGCAGCGGTTGGATCGCGTGGAACTACCACCCTTTCGCGCGGCGATCGCCGCCGGAGTAGATGCTGTGTTGGTGGCGCACGTCACGGTGCCGGCGCTGGATCCCGACCCAAACCACGTGGCCACGAACTCGCCTTATATCATTCAAGAGCTCTTGCAGAAGCAGCTGGGTTTCAAAGGGATCGTAGTCACCGATGCGCTCGATATGAATGGCTTGCTGCGTTTATATAGCGCCTCGGGGGAGAATCCTTCGGCCCGGGCGGCCATCGAGGCCGTCAAAGCCGGGAACGATATTGTGTTGTTACCGGCCGATCTGGATGCCGCCTACCATGGCCTGATTCAGGCGGTACGGAATGGCGAACTGAGCGAGGAGCGGATCGACCTCTCAGTGCGTAAAATCCTGCGCGCTAAGGCGGCGGTGGGACTGAACAAGGCGCGGTTCGTCGATCTGGACGCTCTGCCCAAATTGATCGGGAGTCCCCAGAACTTGGCGGTGGCGCAGCAAGTGGCGGATGCGGCCGTAACCCTGGTGCGCGATACGGCCAAGATCATTCCGTTGCATGCCACGCCAGTGGGCTCAAACGGCGCTGCCAGCCCTTATACCCGGGTAGTGGAAACCAGCAACCGCGTAGTCGCCGTGGTCTTGACCGACGATTTGCGCAGCGATGCCGGACGCGTCTTTGAACGGCAACTGCGCGCGCGGGTGCCGGATGCGAACGTCATTTATGTGGACGAAAATACAGCGTCGTTTTCCACCCAGGCGATCTTGGCGACCGTAGAGCGGGCGGAACGCGTGCTTGTGCCCGTTTATTCAGCGCCGGTGGCGGGAAAAAAAGTAATGGTCGGCGGGGAGTGGAAGAATACCATCTCGCTGGGCGTAGCCCAGTCCGCGCTGCTGCGAGCGCTGCTCGATCACGCCGGGCCACGGACGATTGTGTTGGCCATGGGCAATCCTTATCTGGCTACCGACTTTCCCGAGATCCAGACCTATCTGTGCACCTTCTCCAATGTCGCGGTTTCCGAGGTGAGCGCGGTGAAAGCCTTGTTTGGCGAGATTGCGATCGGTGGACGATTGCCGGTCGATATTCCCGGCATCGCCCAACACGGCGAAGGATTGGACCGCGCCGCGCGCATCGACACGCATTCGTCTTTGAGAAAGTATGAACGAACTAAGGGCGCATATTGACCGAGTTTGTTTCTCGAACACGAAACGGAGGACTTGGCATCTTTCCTTCAGTTGTCGATGTTGAATGGCTGGGGCGGGTATGTCATTACCGGCGCAGGCTATGCGAATCTGTTCTTCAGCCACGACGAGTTCATTGATTTCTACAGTGATAAGCCAGCCATTATCGAGGAAATTCAAAAAGCATTAAGCGAAAACAACGCGACCGTCCAGGGTGGAAGCGCTGGGCTTTAGCCCAGCGAACCAAACACTCTTGAAACTTGGGCCTTTAGGCCCGGTGGCGCGGGATACACCTCCCGTCCCCGGGAGGCCGAACTGTAGGGATAACAGCACACACCGGGCCTAAAGGCCCGTCTGCAAACGATCGTCCAGTCACCGGGCTAAAGCCCGGTGCTTCCACCTGTGGTACCAAACAATAATGCAAGTTGAATAATTCAGGCTACCGCACCTTCCACTTCGCCGATAACGACGCGAGTTTGCTGTCCATGGAAGTGGAAGCTTGCGGTGGCGTTCGGGACGGTAGGGCCTGCAGGGCCTTCATGGAGAGGGCAATGCGTTTCGTTCGGGCATCGACGCTCAACACCTTCACTTTTACGATCTGGCCGGCCTTTACGAAATCCGCAGGGTCCTTGATGTAGCGATTGGCAAGTTCGCTGACGTGGACCAACCCGTCCTGATGCACACCTATGTCTACGAACGCGCCAAACTTGGTCACATTCGTCACCACACCTTCCAAAATCATGTCGGGCTGTACATCGGTGATTTCGCGAACCTGTTCGTCGAAGCTGGGCGCCACAAATTTATCGCGCGGGTCGCGGCCGGGCTTTCGTAACTCGTCGAGGATGTCGTTCAACGTATACGTTCCCGCCGAAAGGCGGCTGCGATCCAGTTTTTCGAGCAGTTGTGGGTTCTTGATCAACTCCTCGACGGGGAGATCCAAGCTCTGCGCGATCTGCTCCACAATGGGGTAGGACTCGGGGTGAACGGCCGTGGCGTCCAGTGGATTGTCCCCGTTGCGGATGCGCAAAAATCCCGCGGCCTGCTCGAAGGTCTTGGGGCCGATCCCCGGCACCTCTTTCAGTTGCACGCGGGAGCGGAAGCGTCCGTTTTCATCGCGGTATTTGACGATGTTCAGCGCAATCCGCTCATGCACGCCGGCGACATACCGCAACAGCGTCCACGACGAGGTATTCAGATCGACGCCGACGCGGTTGACGCAGCTCTCGGTCACGCTCTCCAACGATTGTTGCAGTTGGCGCTGATCGACGTCGTGCTGATATTGCCCCACCCCGATCGCTTTAGGATCGACCTTGACCAGCTCCGACAGCGGATCTTGCAGTCTGCGGGCGATGGAGATGGCGCCGCGTACCGTTAAATCCAGCTCGGGGAACTCCTGGCGGGCGACATCCGAGGCCGAGTACACGCTGGCGCCGGATTCGCTCACGGTCACGGAAAAAATACCGTCGAGTTGATGATCGGCGAGGAATTTTCTTACGAAAGCATCGGTTTCGCGCGAGGCGGTGCCGTTGCCGATCGCGATGGCGCGGACATTGTGCTGCCGCAACAGCGATTCCAGTTTCTTGGCCGCGGTTTCGACTTCACCCTGGGAGCGATGCAGGTAGATGACGTCATGCGCGAGAAACTTGCCGGTCTCGTCTACTACCGCTACTTTGCATCCCGTGCGCATGCCGGGATCGATGCCCAGTACGGAAAGCTGTCCGGCGGGAGGCGCCAGCAGCAGATTGCGCAGGTTGTCGCGAAAGACGTTAATGGCCTCCGCATCGGAGCGCTGTTTGACTTCAAATCGGATCTCACCCTGGATGGAGGAGTTCAGCAAACGCTGCCAGGAATCGTCGATCGCCAGTTCGAGTTGTGGCGTCCAATCCCCGGGCTCGCGTAAGACCTTCGAGCGCAAGAAGTAGATTGCCCGTTGCGGGTCCAGTTCCAGAAGAAAGAAAAGTACGTTTTCGCTTTCGCCGCGCCGGATGGCCAGCATCCGGTGAGAGGGAATCGTCTTCACCGGCTCGCGGTAGTCGTAATACATTTTGAACTTTTCTTGTTCGTCAACAGCGCCGGTGGCCTTGCGGCTGACGATTATGCCTTCTTCGAACAGAATGGTGCGCAGGCCCTTGCGCAGATCCGCCGCTTCGCTGATCATCTCGGCGACAATGTGCCGCGCGCCTTCCAGCGCCTCCTCCGGACTGTTAACGTCCTTTTCCGCATCCACCAGGCCGGCGGCGAGTGCTTCCAGCGGCTGCGCGGCGGGCTGCTGTGCCCATAGATAGAGAGCCAATGGCTCCAGACCCTTCTCCCGGGCGATAGTGGCCTTGGTCCGGCGCTTAGGCTTGTAGGGCAGGTAGAGGTCTTCCAGTTCGCTCTTGTCGAAGGTGGCCTCGATGCGTGCCTTCAGTTCGCCGGTCAGCTTCCCCTGCTCCGCGATGGAGGCCAAAATGGTCTCGCGTCGCGCGACCAGGTCGCGGAAATAGGCGAGCTTCTCTTCAATGTCCCGGACTTGCATCTCGTCCAGGTTGCCGGTGGCTTCTTTGCGATAGCGGGCAATGAAGGGCACAGTGCCACCCTCGTCGAGCAATTCGATGACGGCCACCAGGCCGCGCATCGGAAGGTTAAGGGTTTGGGCAATATGCAGCAGTAATTCGGGAGCAAGGGAGATTGGGGCAGCCATTGTCCTCTATGGTAAATGGCGGGAGCGGACCGAGGGCAAATTTCAAATTTGAAATTTCAAATTTGAAATTGAAAAAGCTCCAAGCCTATCCGGGGTCGACCCGTTCTGGCTTGGAGCTTGGCGCTTGTTGCTTGTTGCCGATTTCAGACTTGCATAACTTCTTTTTCCTTGGCTTTGGCCATTTCTTCCATTTTCTTGATTTCGTCGTCGGTGAGTTTCTGGAGCGAATCGAGGCCGTTGCGCTCGTCATCTTCGGTGATCTTCTTGTCCTTGGTGGCCTTTTTTACCAATTCCAAGCCATCGCGGCGGATGTTGCGAATCGCGGTCCGGTGATCTTCCAGCACTTTGTTCAAATGCTTCACCATTTCTTTGCGCCGCTCTTCGGTCAGCGCCGGCACCGGCACGCGGACCAGTTTGCCATCGTTCATCGGATTCAATCCGAGATCGGAGGAGCGAATGGCCTTTTCGACGGCATTCAGCAGGGAGACGTCCCAGGGCTGGATGGTGATCAACTGTGCCTCGGCGGCATGCACCGTGGCCACTTGGCTGAGGGGCATCTGCGAGCCATAGGCATCCACGCTGATTCCGTCGAGCATATGAACGTTTGCCCGGCCGGTGCGCATGACCGTAAGTTCACTGCGGAAGTCCTCGACTGCCTTGTCCATACGACCGCGGAGTTGCCCAAAAGCTTCTTTCAGGGCCGGAATGGATGCCAAGCTTATCTGCGCCATAGATTGCCTCGTTGTTAGAATTGGCGGGACCTCCATGAGCAGACGCCCGCGCCGCGACGAATACGCGATTATAAACAAACGGAGTTGCCAGTTGCGAGTGGCGATTTGCACTCTGGCCAGAGACGCTGTTGGTGCGAACGGGTGATCCTATGCATCTATATGGCAGATGAGCGCTTTGCCTGAAAACCCACTCCCGGATGCGCGCGAATTTTATCGCGATGAGTTACGAACTTCGTTCCGTCGCTCGCGGCTATTTTCGCAGCCATTCGGCTGCGTGGTCGAGGCGGTTGCCGATACGGCGCCTTTTGACGCGGTGTTGCGCGAGTCCCTCCCCGGCACTTTCGAGTGCGCCCGACGCATCGGGGAACTGGCTGTCATTCATCTGGACCCGGTGCCGAAGCTGGCTGAGTTACAACCAGGACAATCCCGGGGTCGATTGCCGGGCCCATGGTGGCGGGATTTACTGAATTATGAGCGAGGCTGGTTTTTGCAGACGGCGACCACCGCGGAGGGCCCGCCCACCAACCGGCCACGCCGCGGCGTCAGTGCGGTTTGCATGAACTTTGTCTGGAATCTGCCTGCCTTGATCGAGCGGCTCGACGGGGAACAGGAGATCGGGGAGACATTGCGGCAGCCCGTCACCTTGCTCTTTGCGCGTGCCGCGGATGGTCAGGTTCACGTCCGGGAGACGGAGTCGCAGTTGGCCAAGGTGTTTCGCGCCACCAATGGCTACCGCACCCTGGAGCAGATTGCCGATGCCGCCGGTTGCAACCTGCCAACCACCGGTACAATTCTGGCTGCGTTGGCCGACATTGGAGCCGCGGTGTTAGCCATGTCCCCGGAACAGATGTTGCAGAAAGCAATAAGCAACAAGCAATAGGCAATAAGCCAGAGCCAAAGGCGGCACGCGATACCGTTGGTGTTCCGGCCGCAGGCTTGGGGAGACGGGCACCCGTCGCAAGATGCGAAAGTTAATTCTTGTGTCCGTTACGCGGGTTCTTCACGTTATGGCGCCGAGGAGTTGGTAGTAATATCTTGTTGCTGGTGCGACCCGTCCGGCTTGTTGCTTATTGCTTGCTGCTTGTTGCTGTGTGTTCCCCCCCTACCAGCGAGCCTACGCGTTCGCCCATCACCACTCGGCGGATGTTGCCTGCGATGTTCAGGTCGAAAATCACGATGGGGGTATTGTTTTCGCGGCACAGGCTGATGGCGGTGGCGTCCATCACTTTAAGCCCCTTCTGCAATACTTCCGTATAACTGATTTGCTCGAAGCGCTTGGCGTCTTTGACCAGCATGGGGTCGGCATCGTAAATGCCATCCACCTTGGTGGCCTTCATGATGACGTTGGCATGGATTTCGACGGCCCGCAGGGAAGCTGCGGTATCGGTGGAAAAATATGGGCTTCCGGTACCCGCGGCAAAGATGACAATGCGCCCTTTTTCCAGATGGCGTATGGCCCGGCGGCGAATAAAGGGTTCCGCCACTTCCTTCATCTCAATCGCCGACATTACGCGGGTATAAACATTCTGCTTTTCCAAGGCGTCCTGCAGAGCCAGCGCATTGATCGTGGTGGCCAGCATGCCCATGTAATCGGCCGCGGCGCGGTCCATGTTGCGCGCCTGCATGGCAACCCCACGAAAGAAGTTGCCGCCGCCCACCACAATCGCAATCTCTACACCCAAGGCGTGAACTTCCTGGATTTCCGCCGCGATTTCGTGCACTCGAACGGGATCCACTCCAAAACCCTGGCCGGCCGCCAGCGCCTCTCCGGAAAGCTTCAGCAAAATACGTTTGAATACAGGTTCCACGGGCAGTTCACAGTTGCCGTTCCCGGCTTGCGGCCAGCGACCTTGCGTCTATGGCGCGAATGGTGACGGAACTGAACCTCTCATAGATTTTGGCGCCTGATGCTCTCTCAGTGTAATGGGGCACAGCCTACAACGCAAAAAAGGTACGGGTTTCCCCGTACCTTTCCCTGGAAACTGAACTTTCTTCCCGCCTTACGCTTGCGGCTCTTCGGCGGGTTGTTCTTGCGTCTTGGTAAAGGCGATGGTGACCATGGGATCGCCCACCTTGAAACGCGCGAAGCGGCGCACGGCGATGTTTTCGCCCAATTTGCCCACTTTGATGGCGATCAACTGGGCCACGCTCATGGTCTGTTCCTTGATAAAGGGCTGTTCGTACAGACAAACCTCTTCATAGAACTTGCCCATTTTGCCCTCGACAATCTTTTCCACCACGTTTGGCGGCTTACCGGAGGCCGCGGCCTGGGCGCGATAAATGTCTTTTTCCTTTTCGAAGGCTTCCGGGCTAACGTCTTCCTTGCGGATGAACTTCGGGTCGCTGGCGGCGATATGCATAGCGACGTCGTGAATCAATTCCTTGAAGTCGGCGGTGCGGGCGACGAAGTCGCTTTCGCAATTCACTTCCAGCAGGACGCCGATCTTGCCGCCGGCGTGGATGTAGCTTTCCACCGCGCCTTCTTTGGTGGAACGGGATGATTTCTTTTCCGCCACCGCGACGCCGCGCTTACGCAACCACTCGACCGCTTTTTCCACGTCGCCGTTGGCGGCGACCAGGGCATTCTTGCAATCCATCATGGGGGCGCCGGTCTTATCGCGCAGTTCGCGCACCTGTCCGGCGGAAACGTTGGGCGTTGAAGTAGTGCTCATTATGATAACCCTCTCGGTCGTTGGTCTTTGGCCTTTGGTCGTTGGCCAGACAATGCCAGCCACTCAGGCAACCCCACTCGGCGGGCCTCCAGCCGATAGGGAAACTCTAGCCTGGATTACTCGGAAAAACTCCGCGTCCCGTCGCCTCGTCTTTAGTCCTGCCGGTAAACGATAGCATGCCTTGGCGGCACTGCAAACGCGGGACGGACGCTCCCACGTCCCCCATGAGAGACGTGGGACACCATCGCAAATCTTCTGGCAAAAAATACTCGCATTCTGCCGGCTTATACCAAAGACCGGTTAGAAGCGCGTCTGTGCCTGAGCGGCTTCTTCCGCTTCGTCGGCGGAATTGGGCTGCTTGCGAACTCCACCACCCAACACTTCGTCCATGTTGACTTCTTCGGTGGAAGCAATTTCGGGAGCCTCGCCGGTTTCCGCTGCCTTCTGTTCGGCCATGCCTTCCGGCGAAGCGGCATACTGCGCCGCGCCCAAATCCGCCATCTGCTTATCGGTTGCGGCTTGAGAGCCTTCAATTACCGAGTCGGCGATCTTGGAGGCGAACAGGCGAATGGCGCGCAGCGCGTCGTCATTGCCGGGAATTACATAATCCACTTCACTCGGGTCGCAATTGGTATCCACGACGGCAACCACGGGAATGCCCAATTTGCGGGCTTCCTTGACGGCGATCTGCTCCTTGTTGGAGTCGATGACGAAGATCGCGTCGGGCAGACGCGCCATGTCTTTAATTCCCGCCAGGTTGGCTTCCAAGTGCTTGCGCTCGCGCTCGAGCTTGATCACTTCTTTTTTGGGGAGCAGCTCATAACGGCCGTCGGTGGCCATTTCGTCGAGTTCCTTGAGCCGCTTCACTGATTTCTGGACGGTCACCCAGTTGGTCAGCAGACCACCCAGCCAGCGCTGGTTGATATAGTACTGGGCGCACCGCTTGGCTTCTTCGGCGACCGCATCCTGGGCCTGCCGCTTGGTGCCGACGAACAGGAGAGTCTTGCCGGCGACCGCCGCATCCTGCACGTACTTCGACGCTTCCTTGAACATCTTGAGCGTCTTTTGCAGATCGATAATGTAAATCCCGTTCCGTTCCCCGAAAATGAATTCCTTCATCTTGGGATTCCAACGTTTCGTCTGGTGCCCGAAGTGAACCCCGGCTTCGAGCAGTTCCTTCATCGTAATGTTTGCCAAGTAACCTCCTAAGTGGTTTGCATCGCGGGCTATGCCCGAGATTACATTCCCATCGCCCGCCGCCCGTGGTACGGGGACGGGAAGAATTTGGTTCCGAATCACCCCTCGGGTGCTCGCCGCTTCGGAACCACCGCGGCGACACCCGTCAATCAATACCTATCAGTCTCCAGCTTTCGGCCGCGGACGTCAAAATCCGCAACCCTGGCCCAAGCTCCGGAAGCAACATCCCGGAGCCCCACTGGTTAGCGCTTCGAGAACTGGAAGCGCTTGCGGGCGCCCTTCTGCCCGTACTTCTTGCGTTCCTTGATGCGCGCGTCGCGCGACAGGAAGCCGGCCGCTTTGAGCTTGCCGCGAAGTTCCGGGTTGAACTCCAGTAAAGCGCGGGCAATGCCCATCTTCACCGCGCCGGCTTGGGCGGTTACGCCGCCACCGCCAACGTTGGCCAACAAAACGAAAGTGCCTTCCGTCTCGGTTAACGCCAAAGGCGCACGCGCATCAATGCGTTGCGCGTCGGTGACAAAATATTCGTCGAACGCGCGCCCGTTGATGCGGAATTCGCCGCTGCCGGGGCGCAGGAACACGCGTGCCGTGCTCGCTTTGCGCCGGCCCGTGCCATAGTATTGAACCAGATCAGCCATGCGTTTATGCCTTCAGTCCTTTGCCCCCAGCAACCCCGCCCCGCCACGCTCGAAGCGTACGGAGGGAGCCGGCCGGCGGCACAGCTCTTCCTGAGAATCTCTATTTCCTCGGCGCCGAAGCGCCCAGGGGCTGCACATTAAGCGCCCGCGGCCAGTAATTCCGGCTTTTGGGCCTCGTGCGGGTGCTTATCGGTGCGATACACTTTCAGCTTCTTAGCCATGGCGCGCCCCAGCTTGGTCTTGGGCAACATGCCCTCGACGGCTGACTGCACTACCAGATGCGGAGCGCGCGCGAAGCGTTTACGGAAATCTTCTTCGCGCAACCCGCCCGGGTAGCCGGTGTAGTGGCGGTAGACCTTGGCTTCGGATTTGAGTCCGGTTAGCCGGACCTTTGCGGCATTAATCACAATAACGTGATCGCCAGTATCGATAAATGGGGTGTAGCGCGGCGAGCTTTTGCCCGTCAGGATACAGGCGACCCGCGAGGCCAGACGGCCCAGCGTTTGTCCATCCGCATCCACGACGTACCACTTACGCGCAATTTCCCCCTCTTTGGGGAAATAGGTTGACATCGAAAACTCTCCCAGATAATAAAAACGCAAAGAAGACCGCTGAGTTTAACCCGTCACGCTTGAATAACGCGCAGGGACACTGCAGGCGGGCAACCGCAGAACAGCACAAACGCTAAGGTTAGTTGAGAACTAGGGCTGTTGTCAATTCAAGTTTTCCGAAAGGCCCTACGAAAAAAAGGAAATGATTCCGACTTTCCGGAGATAAGATGCCTTCCCGTTGAGCATGGCAAATACAAAAGCCCGAACGCCGCCTCTATCTTAGCCTATTCCTCCCGCGGGAAGGCAGCGAAAAATGGCCGCAGGGCCTGGGAACGCGGGCTGCCAGCCCGCTCGGCTGCCGGTGACCCGCGAGTGTGGGGTGCGGGCTGGCAGCCCGCGTTCCCAGGGGGTTAGCCTCTAAAGTTTTGTGCCGATCCTTAGCCTACTCCTCAGCGAAATCGGGGCTGTCGGCGCATCCCTTCCGGGGCCGTTCAGGCCCGTTTCTTATATGGCAAGATAACTGAAGTTTGTATTCTCGCCCCTCTGCCGCTGCTTTCCTGTTGAATTGCCGTCCTTTCGGGGCCATACAGGATACATAGAGTTTCTTATGCCATGACCCTGCATTCCCGGCGCTTGCGCGTAGCTCGCGTTTTCTGCTTGGCCGCGATTCTCCCTCTGATTGTTTTGGCTCTATCCAAAACAGCGCGTGCGGCTGCTCCCCCCCGGACTCCCGGGCGGTTGATCGTCAAACTGCGGATGCCGCTGGCGGTTCAGGTGGAGCGGGCGATGCCGTTGGCGCAAATGACGCTTCCTCTCGATCAAGCGCCGGATACCGTCCGCGGCTTCATGATCAAGTACGGCGTGTGCAACCTGGCGCCCCTCTATCCGCGGCTGATGTGGCTGAAGAAGCTGCGCGGACTCACGGACGCCGCGTATTCCGAGGAGTTGCGCCTGCGCTTTGCCGTGCGGGCGAGCCGGATGCAGGGGACTTTTCAACCGCCGGAGCTCTCCCGTACTTATCTCCTCGAATTGAGTGACAATTCCCCTGCGAACGTTGCCGGGGTACTTGCCCGGCTGAAAGCTGATTCGCAGGTCGACTACGGCGAGAAAAATCGAATCGTTTCCGCCGTCTATACTCCCGCCAGTCCGTACTTGCTCTCTTCCGGGAGTTGGGGGCAGGCTTACGAGGACCTCTGGGGGCTGAAGAAAATTGGCGCGGCCACCGCATGGAACATGGCTAACGGGGAGGGCGTAGTCGTGGCGGTGGTGGACAGTGGCATCGATTATGAACATCCGGACATTGCCGCCAACCTGTGGACGAATGCGAGAGAAGTTGCCGGCAACGGCGTGGACGATGACCAGGATGGGTACGTCGATGACGTGCGTGGCTGGAATTTCGCCTACAACACCAATGATCCACGAGATGATAGCGGCCACGGCACGCACGTAGCCGGCACCATTGCCGCCGACGCTAACGGGGACGGAACTCTCGGCGTCGCTTGGAGCGCCAAAGTCATGGCGCTTAAGTGCCTGGATTACGAGGGAAACGGCTTCGATTCCGATTGTGCGAATGCCATCCTATACGCGGTCCAGAACGGCGCCGACATCATCAACTTGTCCTGGGGCCATCACGGTGTTTCCAAAACCATTGCCGACGCGGTCGAGTATGCGTACAGCTTGGGCGCCGTGATCGTAGCCGCGGCGGGAGACAGCGGCGAAGACGCATGGGGATTTTATCCGGCCAACCTGGCGGAGACGATTGCCGTGGCGGCCTCCGATCCTGAGGATGCCATCGCGGCGTTCTCGAACTCGGGCGGAAAAATCGATGTAGCCGCCCCCGGCGTGGGCATCCTGTCGTTGAAGGCCTCCGGCACGGCATTGGGAATCCCCGTGGCCAACGGCTACACCGTGCTCCAAGGGACCAGCATGGCCGCGGCCCACGTGTCCGGCGCGGCGGCCTTGCTTCTGTCCCAGCATCCTGCCTACTCGAACGAGCAGGTTCGGCAAGTCCTGCGGGCTACCGCCGCCCCTCTGGGAGCGTTCGGGGGTGCTCCCAAGTATGGCTATGGCCGGATCAATGTGGCGGCGGCGCTGGCGCGGGTGGCTGCCGCGGAAGTTTCTCCGGTGCTCGCTCCGATTGCCGCCCCGCTCACGCAGGGAGGCAAAATTGAGAATGCCGCAAGTCCTGGCTCCGCCAGCGCGGAGTTCACGGTTGCCGGCTCCGCCGGCCAGAGTTCAACCTCCTCCCCGGCGGGAACGTTTACCGACATCGAGGCCGGCGCCGTTTCCATCGGGACCACCCTTCTTACCACTGTCACCGGAGACGCCGGCGCCACCATCAATTCCGCCTTTACCACCCATAGCGTCGTGGAAGTGGACACTGGCGGCGCCTCGGCGACAACCTTGATTACGATTCCCCCCAGCGGCACGCTCCGCTTCCGGGGAAAGGGCGTGTTCACGCATGTGGGTATCCGCTTCAGTGATTCCACGGCCGGTACCAGCGGCCAGGGCAACCTGCAGTGTCCCGATGGCGCGACGCTGAAACTGGCCAACGGGGCCAATACGGATTCCGTTTCCCAGACGAACTTTAGTGGCCTTACCGGAACCTCGAACCCTTTTGGCGTGTGGCGAACCTCGATCCAAGGCTGTGTGATCGATGGCAACGCTGCCAACAACCGCAGCGGTTACGATGTGCGCCTGTATGGCCGAGCCTTCCGGCTCGACAATGTCACTCTGCAGAATGCGGCGCAGGGGTATCTTTGGACGGAGGGACGCCAGGAGGCATTCACCAGCCAGGACGCCGAACTCGAATGCAACCTAAAGAACGTTCACATGGTTGGCGGCACCCGAGGCACGGGTTGGATCGATAAAGGCCCGAACGACCTGATTGCCGAAGGAGTTGTCATCTGGGGAGCTTCGGCCTGGGGCCTCGAGCTTTACTCGGCGCTTCATGCCAGTCATCTCAATACCTTTCTGAATGGCTCGGGGGGCATCCGCACGGGGCTTGGCGGTGGCATTCTGGGTAACGACATAGCCGGAACCACGGCGACCGGAGTGGGCATGCTGGTGGATTCGGGCGCGGGAGCGAGTTCCATCTCGAACGGCACCTTTGCCGGCCCTATCGGACTGCAACTCAATTCCCAAAGCCAATTCATAACCGGGCTCATCGCCAATACCACCGTCGCCGGAGTTGTGTTTAACGGGGCGTCGGCGAACGGCGAGTGGACCAACTTGCAATTCTTCAATAACTCCGGCCCGCAGGTTCGTTTTATCGACGGCGGCGGGGCTTCTATGTTGATCCTGACCGGGGATGCGACCGACTCCGGCGCAACCTTGTTCGGCGGCGCCGTACCACAAAACTCCATCATCCTTTCCCGCATGTCTGGGCAGACCGATTTTATGCAGTTCTCGGCCGCGGAATGGAAACATGGAGGCTATACCCAGAAGCTTCCGACGGGCGCCAATAGCACCTTCGCGATCCTCGATCTGGCGCAAACCTGGAGTAAATTGCAAGACTTTCAGAGTGGCATTCAGGTTGGCGGCAATCATCAGTTTGCCGTGGATTCCCGCGGCAATCTGAGCACCAGCGGCGCCGTTGGCGCGGGCAGCTTTAACTCTGGCGGTACCGCCGGCTTTACCGGCACCAAGACGGCCGGTTCCTGTACCTTCACGATTCAGGGGGGCATCATCACAAATGTGAGCGGGTGCTAGTGTGGCGTCCCACAAGTTCGTGGCATAAGGCCCTGGGGTTGTGTCAGGGCACGGCTTCAGCCGTGCCGATCCGAACGCCAACAAAATGGCCTTTAGGCCCTGAGGGCGGAATGAGGCGGTATTTCCATTTCTAGCACGAACTTATGGGACAGCACATATAGGAAGTCACGAGACGCGAGTCACGAGCCGGAAGGCATCCAGAAGCTCCTTCCACTCGTGACTCGCGATCTTATTCGTAGGCTAGCGCGTCGATGGGATCTTTGCGGGCCGCCTTCACGGCCGGATAAATTGCGCCCAGCATCGCGCCAATGATGGCGATGATTGCCGCATAGACGATCCACACCCGGGGCACGATCACGCGCAAGGTCGGAATCGAACCCACAATCCCGGCCCGCGCTGTATAGCTGAGAACCACTCCGAAGATGATCCCGGCGATGGCCAGCAGCAGCGTCTCGCGCAGAATCACATTTACGATGTACATGCGCGACGCGCCTAACGACTTCAAAATTCCGATTTCGCGGGTGCGTTCCATCACCGCCGTGTACATCGCCTGGAAGATCACGATAAAGCCAATCACCATGGCCACGCCCACCACCACACTGATAAAGCTGGAGAGCCCAGGCATATTGCCGACCGTATACATGGAGAGATAATCGGCCATCGAGCGGACCGAATAGGTTTGCATGCCGGGAATGTTTTTGATTTCGTCCACCACCAGATTCGCGTTGCCCGGATTGTCCAGCTTGGCATAGAACACCGAGGCTTTACCCTGGGCGCCGATCATATCCTGCAGGGTGCTGATGGGAAGAAATTTGCGCGCTCCCCGGCCCTGTTCGACAATACCGCAGACGCGAAACGAGTGATTCAGCAAAGGCAGGAAGTCGCCCACATGCACGTTCTTGCTGCGGGCAAAATAATCGTCGACGATAATGCTGTCCGGGCCGGCGAACGGCCCGCCCGCCAGGTAATGAAAGGGGCCGCCGAGCGCTTGAAAGCTCGCCAGATCGATCCCGTAAATCACTTCGACGGTCTTGCTGGTGTTGGTCTGGAAAATAATGGGGGCCACAGCGGCCACATGGGGCAAGCGGCGCAGCACGTCCGCCACCTTAATCGAAACGGGGGCGCCACTGAGTCCGGTCAGAAACGACGCGCCGGGAGGCAGCACGATTACATCGGCGCCCAATCCCTGTTGCCGCATGCGGCTGTCGTTCAGCAGCCCGGTAGCCAAGCCCACCATCAGCAGAATCAGCGTTACTTCCACGCCTATGGCCACCACGCTGATCACCGAGCGCACCGGCCGGTGCAGCAGATTGGAAAAAATCATCTTGTTCATGGAGTCAATCCTAAATTATTCCGGGTGAGTGTCGTGGCTGGGCAGGGGCGTCCCGCCCAATTGCATCACCTGAGCGCCCGGCGGTTGCTCCAGGGTGAACTGTTGGTCGGTCAGCGGTTCGTTGATGGTCAATTTCACCATGCCCAGCGTGATCTGGTACTCCTCTTGCGGCCGCGAAATCCGCACCCAGGTGGGGAACCAAATGTCGCCATACTGTTTCCAGTCGGCGTACTGAGTCTCGCTGGTAATGGCGCCATGCTCGTCATACACCCGTTGCCGGCGAGGGTGCAGTTTGACGCGATCGAAATAGATCTTGCGCGCCAAGTGCCAGCCTTGCTGGTTGTGCTTAATCACGTTCAGCCGGTAGTCGGCCTGTTCCACCTGCTTCTTGGTCTTCGGGTCCAGCACCTGTTCCGTCCCGGACTCCAAAACCGCGATGTCGTCCGCGGAGATGTCATTGAGCAGCAGGGCGTCGTAAATAATCTGCGGGCGTAACGCGGTAACCCCGCTGGCGCCGGGAGTGACCGCATTATTGAGTCCGACGTAGAACTTATTGGTCGCCGGAATCCACAGCTTGAAATCGTTGCCGTTCGAAACCATGTCGAAGGCGTGGTTGCGGATGACCGGCATCAGACCGATCATGCGCAACAGGTCCGGCTGGCGGACCAGAATGTAGCCGCGAATTTCCTGGTATTCGGTGACCTTGCCCTTCTTGGCGCCGCCGGTGCTGGTATCAATATCCACCGTGGCATTGAGGGTGCGAATCCGCTGGGCGCTGGAGTTGATGCGATCCACCAGTTCCTGCTGGGTCGCGGTCTGCAATTGTGCACTGCTGAGCCGAATTTCCACCTGATGCGTGCGGAAAAGACAGCCCGTACATAGCAGGCAGAATGCCGGCGGCAGCAATAAGAGCCTACGATTCAGGGAGCGTTTCCTCATGCTTTATTCGGCGGTCTAAGAACCTAAAAGTATAACAGGGCAGAGAGTTGCGAGATGCTAGTTGCGAGTTGCGAGTTTGTGGTTCCTGAAACTGTCGCACCCCTTAATGCACCAGGACGCACACAATCTTTTCGGCAAGGCCGATGCGGCCGCTCGCCACTCGCAACTAACCACTCGCAGCTCGGGAGCCCAGAAACTCGCAACTCGCATCTCGCCACTCGCAACTCATCGCGCCATGGCATGGCGATACAGCACCACGTTATGGGAATGCTCATTCAATGTGCGCGCGAAACGGTGATGGCCATTGCCGTCGCTGACAAAATAGAGATAGGGGTTGGCGGCCGGATGCATCGCCGCCTTTAGTGCTTCCCGTCCGGGATTGGCTATCGGTCCCGGCGGCAGGCCGGACCGCTTATAGGTGTTATAGGGCGAATCGGACTGCAAGTCGGCTCGATAGATCGTGCCATCGTAGTGTCCGGCCAGCAGCGCGGCGTAAATGAGAGAAGGATCGGCATCCAGTGCCATTTTCTTGGCCAGCCGGTTGTAATAAACCCCAGCTACCATGGGACGCTCTTCGGGAGCGGCCGTCTCCTTCTCCACGATGCTGGCCATAGTGACCAATTCATGCAGATCCGCTCCGACCGGAGTGGCGACGCCGGCGACGTTGCCCCCTGGGGGTAGCAGACCGAGACTGCGCGACTCTTGGCGGAAGCGGCGCACCATCACCCCCACCATGTCCGTCATGGACTGGATACGCGTGAACTCATAGGTGTCGGGGAACAGATAGCCTTCCAGCGACTTGGCCTCGGGATCCAGGTCGTGAATGATGGCCGTGTTTCCCGTGGCGGCCTTGAGGAACTCGCTCCTCGGGCCCAGTCCCGCATTCTCCACCGCCGTCGCGATGTCGAACATGTTATAGCCTTCCGGTACCGTTACTGTGCGCTTCAATATGTCGCCTCGCACCAGGCGCTGGTGGACTTGTACCGCGCTGGCCGCCCGCTCGAATTTGTATTCTCCCGCTTTCAAGGAGTGGGGCTGGAGTACATAGTGGTAGAAGAGGAAGGCGCTGGGACTGTGAATTACCCCGGCATCGTATAGCTCGGCGGCAATACGGCGAGTGGACCACCCGGGGCGCAGCAATAAGTCCTGCTCTTGCGCCGGTCGCGCCGGCAACAACAGTCCCCAACCCAGCCAGAGGGCCACCAATACTACCGCCAGCAGCACAAGCTTAATAAGAAATCGCATCCAGACCATCATATGCGATTTCAAATTTGAAATTTCAAACTTGAAATTGAAGAGCGGCGATGTCGAATGGACTATTGCATCCATCACGGAATTGGCGGGCTGCTTGGACTGAGGACGGAGGCAGAATCGCTAAATTTTAAATTTCAAATTTGAAATTTCACATCGTTTCCCGTGATTTCCGGTTTTCCATGAACGACTGCAGAATCAGCACCGCGGCCAGACGATCCACTACCTCCGAACGGCGGCGGATGCTCATTTCCGATTCCCGCAGCACGCGTTGCGCTTCGGCGGTGGTCAGCCGTTCATCCCATAGGTGTACCGGTAAGCCGAACTGATACCGGAGCTGCTCGGCGAACTCCTCAATGCGCAGGGAGCCCGCCGTGGTGCCTCCGCTCATATGCAGGGGATAGCCCACCACAATCTCGCGAATCTGGTATTCCGCGATCACCCGCGCGAGTTCCTGCAGGTCGGTTCGCCGGTTCTTGCGCCGCCAGGTGGTCAAGCCCTGCGCCGTGATGCCCAGAGCATCGGATACGGCCATCCCCAGGGTTCTCGATCCCACATCGAGCCCGAGCAAGCGGCCATGCGCTGAATTCGTTGTCTCCATAGATGACTGGGATGATTTCAAATTTCAAATTTAAAATCATCCTTGATCTCCTAGATCTCCTAGCCTTTCCAGTGCCTTTCCCTCGACCCGCATAGTGAGCCACTCGCTCATCATCTTGGCTCCCAGGGATTTGTAAAATTCGATGGAAGGCGTATTCCAGTCCAGTACCTGCCATTGATAGCGCGTGCACTTTTCCCGGACGGCCACCTTCGCGACGTGTACCAGTAATGCCTTTCCGATACCCAACTTGCGGAACCGCGGCCGTACGAATAAGTCTTCCAGGAAGAGCCCAGGCCGTCCCTGCCAAGTCGAGTAGATATGGAAGAACAACGCGAACCCCGCGGCTTGGCCCTCCCATTCGGCGATCACGCACCGAAATCGTGGCTCCGGTCCCCAACCGTCTCGGCGCAGATCTTCTTCGGTGGCCACTACCGCTTGCGGCTCGCGCTCATACTCGGCCAAATCGCGAATGAACTCCAAAATCAAAGGGACATCGTCGAGAGTAGCCGGTCGAATGTTCAGCATAATCAGTTCTTGAATAGTGCTGGAAAGCATCATTATACGTGGCCTGGGAACGCGGGCTGCCAGCCCGCACCTACGGCGCCACCTGCGTCTCGCAACTCGCAACTCGCAACTCAGGTAAACTGTTTCGTCTGTATCTGTGAAAGAGAGGCTCCATGCGGATCACTCGCGTTCTTTTCCTTCTTGCTGCGCTCTTCGCTTCCGTGTTGCTGTCGGCGCAGGCCACTCCGTCCACCGGAGCAGGGGCTAAGGAGCCGCCGCCATTCACCGCCGCCGAACTGAACTCCCAGGTCGATCCCTGCGTGGATTTTTATCAATACACCTGCGGCAAGTGGTTGGCGGCCAATCCGATCCCTTCCGACCAGTCGATGTGGGGGCGGTTCAGCGAACTGGCGGAGCGCAATCGGTTGATCCTGCGCGGCATCCTGGAGAAAGCTGCGCTCCCCGATCCCAAACGCGATGCCGTTACGCAGAAGATTGGCGACTATTATGCCTCCTGCATGGATGAGAAGGCGGTCAACGCCAAAGGCTTAACCCCGCTCAAGCCTGAACTGGATCGCATCGCCGCGCTCAAAGATAAGGGCGAATTGAGCGAACTACTGGGCCATCTGCAGCACATTGGAGTGGACGCGGGCTTTCACTTCAGCAGCGATCAGGACTACAAAGACGCCACGCAAGTGATTGCCGAGGCCGACCAAGGCGGGATTGGCCTGCCCGAGCGCGACTATTACTTCCGCGATGATACGAAATCGGCCGAACTGCGTAAGGCGTATGTGGCTCACATACAAAAAATGTTCGAGCTGCTGGGCGAGGCCCCCGCCAAGGCTGCCCATGACGCTGACACCGTAATGCAAATGGAGGCCGCACTGGCCAGAGCTTCCATGGACATAACGGCGCGGCGCGACCCGGCGAATGTCTATCACAAGATGACGGTAGAAGAACTGGCTAAACTCTCCCCCGCCATTTCCTGGAATCGCTATCTTAAGACGGTCGACGCCCCGGCCATTTCCAACCTGAACGTAGTGGCGCCGGAGTTCTTTAAAGGCATGCAAACTCTGCTGGAAACGCAGTCTCTGGAGAACTGGCAAACCTACTTGCGCTGGCAACTGGTACACGCCGCGGCGCCCATGCTGCCGCAAGCTTTTGTCGATGAAAACTTTAGCTTCTACGGCAAGACGCTGACCGGACAAAAAGAAATCCGGCCGCGCTGGAAGCGCTGTGTCCATTTCGCCGATGACGACTTAGGCGAAGCTTTGGGCCAGCCTTATGTGCGGGAAACGTTCGGTCCCGATGGCAAGGAGCGCACGCTCAAGATGGTCCATGCTTTGGAACAGGCGTTGCATGAAGATCTCGAACAGGTCTCCTGGATGACGCCGGAAACCCGGAAGCAGGCGCTCATCAAACTCGATAAGATTGCCAACAAGATTGGCTATCCCGACCATTGGCGTGACTATTCGAAGTTGGAGATCGTGCGGGGGGACGCCCTGGGAAACAGCTTTCGCTCAAACGTCTTTGAATTCAATCGGCAGTTGGCCAAGATCGGCAAGCCGGTGGACCGTCAGGAATGGGGCATGACTCCGCCGACTGTCAATGCCTACTACAACCCACAAATGAATGACATTAATTTCCCCGCCGGCATCTTGCAGCCGCCATTTTTCGATAAACGATTGGAGGACGCGTTCAATTTGGGCGCCATTGGCGCGGTGATTGGTCACGAAATGACACACGGTTTTGACGATCAGGGCCGTCAATTTGACGACAATGGCAATCTGCACGACTGGTGGACGCCGGCGGACGCGCGCGAGTTCGACAAACGCACCCAGTGCCTGGTGGATCAGTATTCCAGCTATACCGCCGTCGATGATGTGTACCTGAACGGCAAATTGACTCTAGGCGAAAATACCGCCGACAACGGTGGGTTGCGCATTGCCCTCATGGCTCTTGAGGACGAAGAGAAAGTGTCCGGTGGGGAGGCCAGACCGGTAGACGGCTATACGCCGGAGCAGCGGCTTTTCCTGGGCTGGGGGCAGATCTGGTGTGAAAACTCCACCGCCGAATCGTTGCGTATGGAAGCGCAAACCGATCCTCACTCGCCCTCGCCGGACCGCGTGAATGGCGTAGTTTCCAATATGCCGGAGTTCCAGAAAGCCTTCGGCTGCAAACCTGGCGCCCCCATGGTGCGAAAAGACGCCTGCCGCGTCTGGTAATTGGAGAGCAGCCGTTAGCCGTTAGTAGTTAGTCGCTAGGGGCCGGCTTCGCAGGGAATGAAAGCCCGAGCTCTGGAGCATGTTCCAAGTGCATCGCGAGAGCCTGCTCACCGCTAAACACCGCTCTGCCTACAGTAGCTAGTAGTTTGTGGCTAGTAGCTGGGGGCATGCTTGGCCGGAATCTGGGCCGAACGCGAGAGCGGGGCTCCTAGCTACTAACTACTAACGACTAACTACTGCTTCTGCCTGCTCGTGCGCGTGGTACGACGAACGCACCATCGGGCCGGCTTCCACGTGGCGGAAGCCCATTTGGCGTGCTTCTTCCCGCATGATGCGGAATTCCTCGGGTGAGTAAAATTGTGCGACGGGCAGATGGTTTCGTGACGGCCGCAGGTACTGGCCCACCGTGAGAATATCGACCCCGGCGGCGGCCAGATTGCGAAATACCTGGAGCAGTTCGTCCATGGTTTCGCCCAAGCCGGCCATCAATCCCGATTTGCTAACCATGTGCGGCGCCAGGCGCTTTACGTCGGCCAACAGTTTCAAGGAGCGCTCGTAACGCGCGCCGGAACGCGCTACGCGGTAGAGTCGTGGCACGGTTTCCGTGTTATGGTTCAGAATGTCCGGGCGAGCGTCGACCACCACCTGCAGGCAATCGTCATGACCCTGAAAATCGGGAATCAGGACCTCGACCTTGCACTCCGGACGTAGCCGGCGAATTTCGGCAATGGTATTGGCGAAGATGCGGGCGCCACCCAGGTTGTCGTCATCGCGATTCACGCTGGTCACGACCGCGTAATTCAACCCCAAAGCCGCCACCGCTTCGGCTACCCGCCGGGGCTCGTCCCAATCGATGGGCTTCGGGCGCCCTTTTGGCACCGCGCAGAAGCCGCACCGGCGCGTACAAATATCTCCCAAGAGCATGAACGTTGCGGTGCGATGGTTCCAGCACTCCCCAATATTGGGACACTGGGCGGATTCGCACACCGTGTGCAAGGCCAAGCCGCGGGCCAGTCGCTTGAGCGCATGGTACTGTTCGCCCACCGGCGCCCGCGCTTTGATCCATTCAGGTTTGCGCGCCGGCCGCGAGATCGGTTCGAGTTGTACCAGTTCGTTAGTCATCGGAATCAATATTCTACGATGCCCCTGGTTCTTCGGACGACTCAAACCTTGATGGAGCTCACCGCAGAGGACGCGGAGGGCGCGGAGGAAAAACAGACCAGTTTCCAGTTCCAGGTTTCGAGTTTCCAGAACACGGGGGCGTCATGCGCTACTTGAAACTCGAAACTGGAAACTCTTTTTTCTTCCTCTGTGCCCTCTGTGTCCTCTGTGGTGAAAAGGGAGTGCTACAATTTACGCCCGAGGTGCGGCATGAAGCGCAAAGTCATCATGATTGCGGCAATCATTGTGGGAGCGACGGTACTGCTGGCGCTTATCCTTCCTTTATTCATCAATGCCGAGAGTTTTCGTCCGACGATTGAAGCCCGATTAAGTGCCGCGCTGGGCCGGCAAGTGCAAATCGGCAAACTTCGTTTGTCCCTGTGGGCGGGGGGCGTTGCGGCCGACAATATCGCCATCGCCGACGATCCGGCGTTTGCCACGCAGCCGTTTATTACGGCAAAAACTCTGGATATTCATGTGGATCTATTGCCGCTGCTATTGCGCCGCGAGGTCCATATCAACTCGTTGACCGTGCTGGCGCCACAAGTGACGCTGATCCGCGTGGGCGAGCGCTGGAACGCCTCCAGTATCGGGCCCAAGCCGGTGCCGGGGGCTGCCCCGCAGGCTTCAGCCGCGGCATCCCCGTCGTCGCTGGAGTTAAGAAAGCTGGTCCTCAGTGGCGGCGAACTCACGATTCGTGAACTAGGCGCCACGAAAGTCTTCTCCGATCTGGAGATCAAGGCCACGGACCTCTCGACGGTCGGCGTTTTCCCCTTTTCGATGGACGTCAAGCTGCCCGGCGATGGGAAACTGACTCTTACCGGAAAGGCCGGGCCCATGCCGGCGGGCGACATGATGGAGCTTCCGGTAGAGGCGAGCCTCAAGATCGAACACCTGGATTTGGCGGCCTATACCGCGCAAGGCGCGGCTGTGGGCGGTTCCGCGGAAGTGCAAGCCACCCTGCGCTCCGATGGGCGGCAGGCGCATTTGGAGGGATCCGGGAGTATCGGCAAGTTCTTCCTGGCCAAGGGCGGCACGCCTTCCCCGCAGCCGGTGGGACTCACCTTCGTCGCCGATTACAACCTGAAGACGCAAAGTGGAGAGCTCACGGCCGCTGATTTGCGCTTCGGCAAGAGTGGGTCACACCTGTCCGGAACGTTTCAACTGACCGGCAATACCTCGCAGCTCAATCTGACTCTGGTGGCCCAGGATGTACAAGCCGAGGATGTGGAGCATGTGTTACGCGCCCAGGCCATTTCCTTGCCCGGGGGCGCCTCTCTGCAGAGCGGCACGGCGAGTGCCAACCTGGCGATCACCGGTCCGAGCAATGCACTGGCCGTCGACGGCGAGGTCCATGTCCAAAGCCTGACGGTGGCAGGCTTCGACTTGGGCTCCCAATTGAAGGCCATCTCCGCCTTGGCGAGCTTCAATACCGGTCCCAATACGGTGCTGCAGTCCCTGGATGCGAAGTTGCACCTCACCGCCTCGCTAACCAAGCTGGACGATATCAAGGCCGTGGTGGTCGGGGTGGGTTCTGTAACCGGGGCCGGCGCCATTGCCGGACAGAAGGATCTCGATTTTCATTTGGTGGCCCATCTGAGCCCCAGCGGGGGGCTGCTGGGCGGGTTGATCAAGTCAGCCGGAGTAAACCCGTTGAGCAGCATCCCTTTTCGGGTGGAGGGCACGACTTCCAATCCTAAGTTCGCGCCCGATATGAACGCCATGTTCCACGGGCAAAATGCTTCCGCGCCGGGAAAGACCCAGATCAAGAGTGTGGGCAGTGCGCTGAATCAATTGTTCAAGAAAAGGAAGTGAGTGGCGAGTTGCGAGTTGTGAGTTGCGAGGGGCCGACCGACCTGGGTGCGCGGGCAACCTGCCCGCATTGCGGTCAATTGACATGACTCCCGCTCAACCCAGGAAATACTCGCCACTCGCAACTCCCCACTCGCAACTAATGGACCCACGGCCCGCGCCGTTCGCCGTTGCCTTTACTGCCGCCGCCCTTCGGGTCGCGAAAGTTGCCGTTCTCGTCGAAATAATAGCTGCGATCGGGGCCTTGATCGTCGCCCTGCTTGCGCATATACACTTCGAATTTACGGCCGGCGCGACGGCGCTTCCAGCGGTAGTAAGAATTACGCACTCGAAAGTAGCTTTCGGAAAAGGAAAAACCGAAACCGCTTCGGGGAAGAAAGCGGACGTAGATCCAGCCAAATAGCGCGCCGCCCAGATGCGCGACATAGGCCACCGATTGTCCGCGGCTAGCCGCGGAAAAGCCCTGGAAGGTTCCGGCTAAGGCGATAAATATCCAAATGCCCACCAGGTACTTGGCCCGGATGGTGAACGGCAAAGGAAACATCATGAACTGCTGGTCGCCATGCAATACGGCAAATGCGACCATGACCGCGAAGACGGCGCCTGAGGCGCCTAATGTTGCCGTTAGCGGGCCGATACCGAGAAAGTAAAACAGCGGGATGGTGCCCAGATAGGCCACTGCGACTGTAGCCAACGCCGCGCCGATCGCCCCAAAGAAATACAGCTCCTGAAACCGTTTCGCGCCCCACTCGGATTCCAGCGTCGCTCCAAACATCCACAAGCCCAGCATGTTGAACAGGACATGGAATAAGCCGGCATGAAAAAATGAGTAGGTAACCAGCTGCCAGACCAGACCATGCAGCACGTACACCGGCCTCAGCCAGAACAACTCGGTGATATAGTGCCCCAGGGTTGGCGCTACGCCCTCGATCACCAGCATGAGCAAGTACACGGCGGCATTGATGATGACCAGCCGTTTCAGGGCGCGGGTGAACGGCGGGAACCCCATGGAAAATCCGCCGCTGGAATAACCTCGGTTACGATTAAACGCCATAGTTTTCAGCCCTCAGCTCAACGCTGGCTGTCAGAGATGCCATCGCCCTTGCTAGTTTACTCCGGCACGCATTGCGGCGCGCAACCCAACCGGCTCGTGTTTCCGGATCGAGTCGATTCTCCTATTCGATGCCGTTTTGGCTAGCGGGATTCCGCCAGTGGGCATCCATTGCGCCCAGGAGTATCATCCCCAGAATAATCGGATAAGAATGGTGACCGAAGTCATGTTTGGCTCAGCAAACCCTTTGCTATCCGCTTGACGATGGCCTCGATAGCTTTTAGATTTTGGCAGCGCACCCATTTCGCCGCGAGACGATTTAAAAATCATATTTGCGGGGACGGGCGTGCTCTGGTAATAATTCAACCTCGGGGCGCGAGGCTGGCGCTCGCTGGAGGCGACTATGGTTTTCTGTCCGGAATGTGAAACCGATCTCGACATTGAAGAAGAAGAGATTGATGAGGGCGAAATTGTATCCTGCCCGGAGTGCGGCAGCGATTTTGAGGTCATCACCGTCAATCCCTTGGAATTGCGGATGATCGAGGAGGAAGAAGACGAAGAAGTGGAAGAGGGCGAGGAAGAAGAGTGAGCAACAGGCCCTATCCTGCCGGTTAACCATGGCGGTTTACTTGGACTTCATTCCCATTACCTGCGCCGAGCGGCTAAATCTGCTATCTTGCCATTGGTAACCTGGCGGACCGGGGAAGGACTGGAGGCAGTAATGAAGCGGCATTTGATGGCCAGCGTCGTACTCGTTTTCTTCATGGTGTGCGGGGTCGCGTCGTTGGCGGAGGCGGATAAGAAACAGCCCCCATTGCGCGAACTTACGGGCCTGGTGACCGGCCACAACGACGTGCCGCTGGACAAGGCCATCGTTTATCTCAAAAACAGCCGCACCCTGGTGGTGAAGACCTTCATTACCAGCGAAGACGGCAAGTATCGCTTTCCGGCGTTGGCGCAAAACATCGATTACGAAGTTTATGCCGAACGCCAAGGCAAAAAGAGCGAAACCAAAACTCTCAGTTCCTTTGATTCCCGCGCTCAGGTGAGCCTGCATTTGCACATCGACGCCAAGTGAGGCGAATTTCAAATTTGAAATTTTAAATTTATTTCACTTCGCCCTCGTCCGGGTTGTAGTAGAAGCGGAACCGGAGCGCCAGATAAGGGCCGGAAAATTCTTTCGGCAAGGGGGGAAAGGGATTGGACAGGGTGATTCCGCCGTAGGCGGCGCGATCCAGAGCCGTATCTCCGGACCCATTGACCACTTGTAAACCTCGGACACTCCCGTCTTTCATAATGGCGAACTCAATGCCGACCTTGCCTTTTTTAAAAATGGGAGCATTGACCGAAGGTGGCAGCACGCTGTACCAATTTCTCCGCACGTCTTGCAGCACCCGTGACATGTAAGGGCCAAAATCCACCCCCATGGTATCGCTGAGTATGTCCAGGGGCCCCATTTGGGCCTTGGCGGGCGAGCCGTGACCCAGTCCGTAATCTCCACTGGCGCCACTCATGCCGTGGCCGCTGGCTCGTCCGGCGGAGGCCGCGCGCGCGGCTTGCTCAATGGCTTGGCCCGGCGACATGGCCGAACCGAAGACTGATTTACTGGTAACCGGGGGCGGTTCCAGCCGGGCTTGTGTCTGTGGCTCCGCGTGCGTAGCCGCCGATGGAGCTGGAGAGGCCGACTGGGCCTGCGCCGATGGCTGGGGTGGCAGCGACGGTGACCCTGCGGTGGTCGGCGGTCCAGGGCGCCTCAGATCGCGCAGTTGGTCCATCGCCTTCTTGTCGAGCAATGGATGGGTGGTCGTGGCGATCCGGTTCTTGTCCGACATCTTGTCGGTCCTGGGCGCCTTATCCACCCTCTGCCGGTCCTGCGGCATATCCAGGTAGGTCAATTCCTTGTCTTGCAGCAGATCTTCGGCGCTATTTACCGGAATGGGCGAGGAGAAAATCGCCGGCGCCCATTTCGGCGAGGTGACCAGCGCAATGACCAGGAACAGGTGAAAAATCAACGATATCCAGCAGGCTTCTCGCAAACGCGCCCACGTCAATTCATCCTGGAGTTCGACTACCAGTTGGGGGACCGAATCGACTGCGGGTTCGTTCTGCTCGGTGGGAACCGGCGGAATTTCAGTAATTGCCATCAACCTTCGCCAAATTTATTAGACGCTCCGATCCGTGGTCCGTATCAAACACAGGATGCAAGATATGACGGAGAGTTGGTTCTATTCTAAACGGTTTTGCGCCTTGCCCGTTCGCTTCGAACTGGAACTTACTTAGGTTTAACACGAGCCGGAGTGGGGTTTTTGTAAAGAAATGTAGAGAGGCAGCCGTCGGCTCTCGGCCCTCGGCCGGGGCGCCGTCCCACGATTCTCGTTCCACGTTAAACCCTTCCCCGTCACAGTCCGCCGTCGCTCGCCAACAGGAAGCAGCGTTTCACGGTGCAGTCCTAACGGGAAACGGAAAACGAAAAACGTGAAACGGGGGTTTCTGGCCGACGGCCGAAAGCCGAGGGCCGAAGGCTCTCCTAGACCCACATCGCTTCCAGGTTGATATGGCGGGAGTGTTGCGCGATGGCGGCCAGTATTTCCAGGGCTACCGCCAGGGCGCGACGGCCGTCTTCCAGCGAAACCTGAGGTTGCGTACGGCATCGCACCGCGTTGAGGAAGCTGCGCAGTTCCGCGTGTAAAGGCTCTTCCGGTTCCACGGTAGGCTTGAGCGGTTTGATTAAGTTGCCCAGCGCTTCCGGCGTAGCCGGCAGCGATCGGTTCGCCAGCGCGGCCATAGCCGCCCCCGCCGTATCCACGCTGAATACCAGCACATCCTGGCGCGTGTAATCGATCGAAACGTACTGGTGGGGTTGGAAAAAGCGCAGCTTGCGTACTCGTTCGGTGGACACGCGGCTGGCGGTGAAATTGGCTACACAGCCGGAGTCAAATTCCATCCGCACGTTAGCGATATCCACCTTGTTGGACAAGATGGGCAGGCCTACGGCGCGGATCTCTTTGATCGGGGAATTTACCAGCGCCAACACCACATCCAGGTCGTGAATCATTAGATCGAGCACCACATCCACATCCAGCGCGCGCGGGGTAAATACGCTAAGGCGATGCGCCTCGAAAAACATGGGCCGGGTGATCAGGGGCAGAGTGGCGCGTACGGCCGGATTGAAGCGTTCGAGATGGCCGGTTTGGGCCACGCGTTGGTGCTCGTGCGCCAGGCGAATCAACTCATCGGCCTCCTCGACCGACGAGGCCAGCGGTTTTTCGATCAGTACATCGATCCCCGCTTCCATCAGCACCCGTGCCACCGCCAGGTGCGCGACCGTCGGAACCGCCACGGAGACGGCGTGAGGACGCGCCTTGGCAATCATCTCCTCCACTGAACCGAAGCTCGCCACGCCCAAAGGTGCGGCTACAGCCTCAGCCCGGGAGGCGTCCATGTCCACGACGGCGGCTAATTCAACGCCCTCGCCGCGCTGCTGCAATTCGCGGTACACGCGGGCATGATTGCGCCCAAATGCGCCGGCACCCACCACCGCAACTCGAATTGGATTTTCGTTTGGCAAGCATTGATTCTCTCAGATGATCGCGAGAAAAACCATTCACCGCAGAGGGCGCAGAGGACGCAGAGGAAAACAATAAAAAAACCAAACCCATTAGCTGCGGATAACGCGAAGGAACGCTGATAAGAAATCTCCCGCAATGCCTAGATCTATTGTTTCGACGTTTTGATCCGCGTTTCTCTGCGTTGATCTGCGGCTGAGCGGTTCTTGGTTCTTTTCTCGTCTCTTCTGCGCCCTCTGCGTCCTCTGCGGTGAAATCGCACTGAAATCGCACTTCAATCCGCGGTGATAGCGATCCCGGCGCCATCGGCGGCTTTCACGATCTCGTCGCCCTCCAGCAGGAGACAGCGGCCGGCATCCAGGGCCAGGCAGGTGGCGCCGGCCAGGCGCATGACTTCGATGGTGCGCAGACCGACCACCGGAATATCGAAACGCATATCTTGCTTGGGCTTGGCGACTTTTACCACCGTGAGTTGCCGGCTGAGGATGGAGGCCGCGCCGGACTCGGGATGAGCTTCCGTTTCCAGGCTGGCCATGATGCGGCCGGCCCGCTCGATGGTGGCGTCGGTGCCTTCCATGGCTTCTACGGCGACACAGGCGGCTTCAGCCACGACCACGGTTTGCCCGATGTCGAACTGGGCCAAATGGCGCGCCGCTGCTCGCCCATATTCGATGCTCTTGCGCTCCGCTTCCGCGGGAGCACGGCTCGTCAGCACGCCCGGACGGGCCAGCAGCGGCTCCAAAAAGCTGGTGGAGTCCAGCAAGGTGATGCCCTCATCGGCTAAAACCTTGGCAATGGCGCCGATCAACGCGTCGGTATTTCTTGTTGCCAGGGAAAACAAAAGCTTCGCCATACGCCAATCCGGGCGAATGGCGGAAAAAATCTGCTTGTGCTTTACCTGTCCGGCCATGATGGCTCGTCGTACCCCTTCGCGCTTGAAGGTCTCGATTAGCTTCGATAGCTCCCCCAGCGAGAGCCAGTAGACGGCGGCGGCGCCGTGCCGCTCGATTTCCGGAAAGGTTTCTTCCTTGATCGCCGCCACCACCACCTCCTCCCCCCGCGCCCGCGCGGCATCGAGGATCAGTAGAGGGAACGTGCCATTACCGGCGATAAGACCTAATTTCTCGCTCATGCTTATCTATTTCACCGCAGAGGACGCAGAGGCCGCGGAGGAATCAAACCTATTTACGATTCTTTTCACGCCATCTCTGAGGTGCGCCACCTTGAAGTTGATGAGCAGTCCGAGGCTCTTTTTGCTGAGCTTGAGGTAGGAAAGTAGCTGCGCCTCAAAGACCGGCAGCATGACTTCAGCAGCTTTCAATTCCACGATAACGCAATCGTCCACTAGCAAATCCAACCGGTATCCGGCATCAAGCCTCACGCCGTCATAAGTGACTGGCAGTTCGACTTGGCGCTCGACCTTATGCCCCATTTTGGCCAGTTCAAAGCTCAAGCAAATCTCATAGGCACTCTCCAGCAGTCCCGGCCCTAGCGTCGAGTGTACCTTCATCGCGGCTGCGATGATCTCACTGGTGATCTCGTTCGGGTGCATCTATTCGTCCTCCGCGTCCTCTGCGTCCTCTGCGGTGAAATTACTGGACTTTGAACCCTACTTGATTACCCCGCGCTCCGACTTCTGAATGAACTCAATCAACACGCGCACGTCTTCGCCCGGATCGGGTTCGGCCAGCAGCTTCTCCAGGGCCTGCGCGGTATTCAATTTTGAGTTCAGCAAAACTTTGAAGGCGTGGTGAATTTGTCGAATCCGCTCGCGGGAAAATCCGCGGCGTTCGAGTCCTACGGCATTCGATCCATAAGCTTTGGCGTCCCGCCGGGCCACAGTTTTTGAAAACGGCAGCACGTCCTGGGTAATGATGGTTCCCCCACCAATGTAGGCGTACTGGCCAACCCGGGTAAACTGATGGACCGCGGAGAACGCGCCCACAACCGCGTGGTCCTCGACCATCGCATGGCCGGCCAGGGTCGCGGCATTCGCCATGATTACGTCGTTTCCCACCACGCAGTCATGGGCGATGTGGGCATAGGCCATAATCAGGCAACCGCTGCCCAGACGCGTAAGTCCGGTGCCGGTGACGGTGCCGCGATGGATGGTGACGTACTCGCGAATGTCGTTCCCATCGCCAATCTCCAGCCGGGTGGGCTCCCCCGCATACTTCAAGTCCTGCGGTTGCATGCCTACGGCCGCGAACGGGAAAATTCGGTTTTTGCGACCCAGTCGAGTGGGGCCTTGCAGCACCACATGAGAGATCAGGTCGCATTCCTCACCCATCTCCACATCCGGCCCGACCGTGCAGAACGGGCCGATATGACAGGAAGATGGAACCTTGGCGCTGGCATCGACGATGGCACTCGGATGAATCATGAATCACGGATTATAGTTGAAAACGCCATGAATGAAATTCTTCAGTATTGCGCGCAGCGCCGGGAGCGGATGGTTGCTCTGATCCGTCAATTGGTGGAGTTGGAATCGCCCACCGGGGACAAGACGGCCGCGGATCGTTGCGGCGAGTTTTTGGCCCAGGAAATGGCACGGCGCGGCGCAAACATTCGGATTCACCGGCAAGCGGAGTACGGCAACCAGATCGAGGCCCGCTTTCCCGCCGGAGCGATGGCCGCGGCCGGAGAAGTATCTCCGGTGATGCTCCTTGGGCATTACGACACGGTCTGGGAAACCGGGACCCTGGCCCGCCGGCCCTGCCGCGAGTTCGAAGGCCGGCTCTACGGCCCCGGGGTCTTCGACATGAAATCCGGAATCGCGATTGCGCTCTTTGCCTTGGAGTCCTTGCGGGAGCTTCGGGGGGGCCCTGCCGGGCCGGTTCTTTTCGCGCTAAATGCCGACGAGGAAGGCGGCAGCCGGAGTTCCCGGAGCACCACGGAGGCATTGGCGAAGACTTCCCGTGCGGTACTGGTATTGGAACCGGCCCAAGGTTCCGCCGTAAAGACGGCGCGCAAAGGCACTGGGAATTTCACGCTGAAAGTTACCGGCGTGGCCGCGCATGCGGGAATCGACTTTTCACAGGGTCAAAATGCAATTGTCGAATTGGCGCGGCAGATTGAGCGGATCTCGGCATTCACCGACTTGGAGCGGGGAATTACGGTAAGCGTGGGCTTTATCCAAGGCGGAGCGCCCACGGCAAACGTGGTGCCGGCCGAAGCCGTTGCCAACATCGACGTGCGCATACCGCTCCTGGCGGATGGCCCGGAAATCGAGCGAAAATTCTTTTCTTTGCTGCCGGTGAATCCACTGTGCCAATTGCTGGTGACGGGTGGAATGAATCGTCCGCCGCTGGAGCGTTCGGCGGCGGTGGCCGCTTTGTACGAAAAAGCGCGGGCCATTGCCGGCGAACTGGGATTCGACCTGGGAGAAGCCGCGGTGGGCGGCGCTTCTGACGGCAATTTTACTGCCGCCTTAGGTATTCCGACGCTGGACGGACTAGGTGCGGTCGGCGAAGGAGCTCATGCCGAGCACGAGTCCGTAAACATCGACTGGCTGCCCCGCCGCGCAGCCCTGCTGGCGGGATTGATTCAGAAATTGAGTAATTGAGTGATTGGCAATTGAACGACGGTCGGCCTAGAATTCGATTGGAAGGAACCGTCTTAACGGACGGTGCCGGTGGCAGAGCCTATGACCAGCAACTTGAACTTGTTGTTTGCCAATGTCTTCGGCTTGGACAGTCTGGTCATCGTGATTTTGATCCTGGTTTTTGTCTTCGGACCGCGCAAATTGTCGGATCTCGGCAAAGGGTTGGGCGAAGGCATTCGCAACTTCAAATCGGCCATGGACGATCACAAGAACGACGAGGAAGAGAAAAAGAAGTAGCCGCCTCCCGTTACGCCGATCCCCAAAAGAAAACCCACCACGGAGGCACTGAGACACGGAGAACACGGAGGATTTCAGGCTTTAAATACCTCAACTCCGTGTCCTCGGTGTCTCCGTGTCTCCGTGGTGGAAGTGGTTCTATTTCCCTCTGCGAAGATTCTTAAAGAGCCCCATGCCCGCGCAACATGCCACAGACCCTGGCAACGGGTAATCCCACGACATTGAAGTAATCGCCCTCAATGCGGGAAATCCAGCGCGAAGCCACGCCTTGGATGGCATAGGCGCCCGCCTTGTCCATCGGTTCCCCGGTCGCGATGTAATCTTGAATTTCCTCTTCGGTAAGCGCGCCAAAGCTGACTTGGGTGGTTTCCGAGCTTACGTCCGCGAAGATTTCCCGCGTCCCGTCCTGGGCCTCGCGTTCCACTCCAATCAGACATACCCCGGTGGTCACTTCATGGTGGCGTCCGGAAAGTAAGCGCAGCATGCGGGCGGCATCCTCTTCCCCGGCGGGCTTGCCTAACACTTCATCATCGACCACCACGATGGTATCGGCGCCGAGCACAAACGTCCCCGGTTCGGGACGCAAGGCATCAAAGACACACTGAGCTTTTTCCTGGGCCAACCGTCGGGCAAATTGCTCCGGCGGTTCTCCCTCCCCGAGCACTTCGCAAATATCGGCGGGTTGTGTCTTATACAGAATTCGGGCGTTGCGCAATAATTCCTGGCGGCGTGGGGAAGCGGAAGCGAGTATCAGCATTGTAAGCAATAAGCAGCAAGCAATAAGCGATAAGCCAGACTGGCTGTTGCTCATTGTAACGGTTGGCGCAGATTGCGTGGCCAGCAATAAGCAACAAGCAATAAGCGACAGGCCAGACAAACCTTCTAAGGAGCTCTAGTCTGTTGTAGTGACTAGCTCTGGCGAGGAGTTTCCCGCGGCTGGCGGGCTGTGTAAATCCGATTGCCAACCGTAAATCGTGCACACGCGGGCCTGGCTTATTGCTAATTGCTTGTTGCTTATTGCCGGTCTGGCTTGTTACTTATTACTGATTATGTACGGGGCACGCCTGCTGGGCAGGCAAGCGGAGTTTCGGGTTTGGGCGCCGGCGGCGCGTGAAGTCTCGCTGCGCTTTCAGAGCGGCGAGGCGTATCCCCTGGCCCGCACCGAAGACGGCGTTTTTACGGCCATGGTCCCCGCCGCTGCCGGAGATTGTTATTTTTACGAAGTCGATCACGGCCGGCCGGTGCCCGATCCGGTTTCCCGCCTGCTTTCGCAAGGCGTGCACGGTCCCACCGAAATTATCGATCCGGAAACTTTTGTCTGGCACGACCAGCATTGGCGCGGACTGCCGCTGCGCGACTACATCCTCTATGAGCTTCATACGGGAACGTTCACGCCGCAGGGCACCTTCGACGGAGTCATCGAGCGGCTCGACTATCTCAAGCAACTCGGCATTACCGCCCTCGAGATCATGCCGGTGGCAGCCTTTCCCGGCCGGTGCAATTGGGGCTATGACGGGGTTTCGCTTTATGCCGTGCAAGCCAGCTATGGTGGGCCGGAGGGGCTGAAGCGGCTGGTCGATGCGGCCCACGCGGCGGGATTGGCGGTTGTGCTCGATGTGGTTTACAACCACCTGGGCAACGAAGGCAATTATCTGCGGATGTTTGGGCCGTACTTTACCGGCCGCCATAAAACGCCCTGGGGCGATGCCATCAACTACGATGATTCGGGATGCGACGGGGTACGCCGCCATATTATCCAGAACGCCTTGTACTGGGTGCGCGAGTATCACCTGGATGGGCTCCGGCTGGACGCCATTCAGACGATTAAGGACGATTCCCACTGCCACATTGTGGAGGAAATCCGCGATCGCGTGAAAGATCTGGCGCGCGAGTTGAAGCGGCAAGTGTGCGTAATTGGCGAAACCGATCAGAACGATGCGCGACTGGTGCGCCCCAAAGAGCTGGGCGGTTTCGCGCTGGATGCGCTTTGGAGCGATGATTTTCATCAGGCGCTCCATGCCGTGCTTACTGGCGAGCGTGATGGGTACTACCAGGACTTCGGCCGTCCGGAACAGATCGTGAAGGCCCTCAACGAAGGATTTGTATACCAGGGCGAGCCTTTCCAGTTTTGGGAGGGCGCTCCGCGTGGAACCCGGCCGGAATCGATGCCCTTGGAAGCGCACATAATCTGCACGCAGAATCACGATCAGATCGGTAATCGCGCCTTGGGCGAGCGCCTGCGGCAGTTGGCGCCGGGCGCCGCGGGCCTGATGGCGGCGGCCCTGCTGCTGCTGGCGCCGCAAACTCCGTTGTTGTTCATGGGCCAGGAATATGACGAGTCCGCGCCTTTTCAATTCTTTACCGACTATGGCGACCCGGAACTTCAAGTGGCGGTGCGCGAAGGACGGCGAAGAGAGTTCAAGTCCTTCCGCTGGGAGGAGGTGCCCGACCCGCAGGCCCCGGATACCTTTGAGCGCTCCAAATTGAACTGGAAGCTGGCCGGCAATGACAACCCAACGTTGCGCTGGTATCGCGAACTGATTGCCCTGCGGAAGCGCTATCTCAGCTCCGGCGAGCGCACCTGCCAGGCGCAATTTCGCGCCGGCAATCTCGAACTGCAAGTACCGCGAGACCATCCCCGCCTTATCGTAGTGGTCGGTTTTCCCGGCCATGACGAGAGCGTCGTTGGTCGTTGGCCGTCGGTCGTTGGCCAGAGTAGCCTCGAGCAGCAGGCGCCAATGGAGGAGGTCTTGTCAGCGGCAGGCGATGGGTACTCCGTTCGGGTGCTAGTCGCCGACGAAAAAACGAACGCGGAGGACGCAACCCAATTTGAAATTTGAAATTTCAAATTTAAAATTGTCCGCGAACGCTAATGCAAAAACTCGCTCATGTCGGGCGCCGATGCCGCGACGCCAGGAAAATTGTTGATTCCCAGAGCGCTCAAACTGAGTCGTAGCGCGCTGGGGTGCTGATAAAACGTGTTGGAGACAAATCCCTGATTGACATGAGGGCCGACCATGACCAGGGCCACGTGTCCACCGCCGTTGCGGGTATCGCTCACCAGCGATTCGTCGAATACCACAACCAGCAAGCCATTGCCGGCAAACTGCGGGTTGCTGAGTAGCGGGCCAATGTTGCTCTGCAGCCAGGTGTCGGCGGCCGTCATCCGGTCCCCAGGCGTGCAATCGGGTTGTTCCGCTGGGCAACTGTGCGAGTTGTCGTAGTCGTTGGGAGCCACGAAGGCATAATCCGGCAGCGCATGGTTGGCCAAATCGATGGCAAATTGAGTGAAGGGAACTACATTCGCCTGCTGTGCGGAGTCGTTGAGCACGTCGGTGAAATAAGAGAACGGATCATGATCCTTGTCGTAAGGGAGCACGCTGCCGCCCATATAACCGGCCGCCGGCAAGCTTTCCATGTACGCTTTCCAGGTGTGCCCCGCGCTTGTGAGTTCGCGGACCACATTATCGGCGCTGAAGGTTCCCGCATAGCCATCTTGGGCGAAAAATTGCCCTGTGGTGAGCATGAAATAGTTGGGCAGGGAATTGTGGCCGTTGGCATAATAGTTGGCCGCCAACGCATACTGCTGGGCTAGCGAGTTGAAGTAAGGCATGCTGGGGCTGCCAATCACCTGCTCATACTGCTCATTCTCTTCCAGAACAACCACGACTGGCTTGGCCAGAAGCGGAGCAGCGCCTGGCGTCGGCGCTGGCGCCACTCCCGATCCCTTGGAACCCACGGCGCCGCCGCAATGCAAGAACCCCAGGGCGGATCCCAGCAGAACGATAAAGGTTGCCAACACGATGGAACAGTCGCGGTCGTGCACGCACCAGCCTCCCGAAAGCCAGGATTGCCGCAGGATATTCACAGGGGTTTTGTTCCAGATGTCTGGCGCAAACAGCGGGTTTGCCGAAAAGCGGGTGCTCAGCTTTCCATGGTCAGATAGGTTCGCGTCATGCGATCGTGCCAGCAAAGCGTATCCGGGTCGAAGAGCGCCCAAAAGAAGCCAAAACCCATAGAGGCGCAGGAGAGCACCATCAGAAATGCCCGTCCCCGGCGGGAGGCTGGGGACGGGTGATCTCCGGTAAACGCGCTGAGGCGGATTTTGGTGAACACCATGCCTGGGGTCGCCCCGCCATGTACCAGAAACAGGTAATTGAACACAGTCCAGAAAAGAACCGGAACCAAGGCCGCCAGGCCCATCAGCGGTTTCGTCCAGACCAGGTCGGTGATGCATTGCCCAACAATCATGGCGAATACCGCGGTGGCCACAGCCACGATCACGGTGTCAATCAGGCCCGCGGTGAATCGTTGGGGTAACGGGGCCACCTGTAACGGCAATTCGAAGGCCGGCGGCAGCGCTTCCTCGTCGTCTTCTCCGGATTGCAGCGCGATATCCGACAGGGGCGGCGGGGTCGATCCCACCGCTTCCGGCACATCCAGGATTCGCGGCTTGTCCAGCATGGGCTCGGCTAATTCGTTCGGATCCGGCTCCACGAACTCGGGAAACACGAGCGAGCGCGGGAACTCGATGATCTTCACCTCTCGCGGTGGTGGCGCGCGCTTGGCCGGCGGCGGCAGCTCTGGCTCCAACTCCGGGAGAGGCCAAGTTTCGGCCACGGCCATCATGTTTGCGGGAATCAGGTTCGTGGGAGAAGCGGTGGGTTCCGTCCCCCCGGATCCTGACACAGTCTGAGCCTGCGGGGCGGAATGCGACGCAGCCTGGGGGGCTTCGAAATCCAGCCGCATGGAAAATTCTCCCGCCAGTCGCTTGCGGGAACGCCGGCTGCGGTAGCTTTCTACCCGGCTGGCAACTTCGTCGCGCCAAACCCCGGCTTGCGACTCCAACCCGCTTTCCAGTTGTTGACGTTCCGCAAACTCACGCTCAATCCCCGTCTGTGGCGGCAACTCGGCGCGAGCGGGGACGTCCGGGCCGGCATCGGACTCGGAGGGGCAATCGACAGACGAGGCAAAGTTGGGTCGCGGGTTCGCCAGAGCGTAAGCGCCCGAGGGCGCGCCCCGTTGGCCGCAGGTACATTGCCGATCTCTACCGCAGAGCGGACAAGACATCACGAATTGTGGAGACCAGAGCGGCGGGTTACCGGGAGCATTGTCTAAATCTGTGCGGACGTGCTACCTTGCCCCCAGCCCGTAACGAATCCGCGCCCCTCTTTCAAGGCACGCGATGGCGGAGGCGGGTACATGCTTCCGATGATCACCCGCAGAAAAATTTTTATCACGGCCGCGCGCGTTTGTCATGGGCTTCTCGCCTTGCTTTTATTAACCACTCGGCTTCATGCCCAGAATTTGCCCGTAAATCAGGCGCCCGCGTCTCCCCCTTCTAAGGTCGCGACGGCGAGCGCTCCGGCAAAAAAAGCCAGTTCGCCCGCCCCCCGGCCCGGCGAACCGGTGACCATGACCGCCCAGCAGCAAGAGAAGCATGGCGATCTGTATACGTTGCGGGGGGAGGCGGAAATTGATTTTCGCGCCTACATTTTGCGCGCCGATGAGGTCACCTACAACGACGCCACTGGCGATGCCACCGCCACCGGGCACGTGAGATTGGACGGCGGGCCGTTTGATGAACACATGGCGGCTAGCCATGGCACCTATAACGTCAATACCGGAAACGCCCGTTTCTGGGACGTAGTGGGCACGACCGGCGTCAAGATGCACGGCAAAAGCGTGATGCTGACGTCCTCCAGCCCGTTCTCCTTTCAGGGCGAGGTCGTGGACAAGGTTGGTCCGGAGAAGATCATCGTTCACCATGGCATGGTGACCTCCTGTACGCTGCCGCAACCGAAATGGTCCTTTCACGCCCAGCACATCACCGTCGTGCCGGGGGAGGACGCCAAGATTTACTACAGTGCCTTCTGGTTGTGGAAGATACCGGTATTCTATTTTCCATTCTTTACCCATCCGGTGGAGCGCACGGGGCCCAGAACCGGGCTGCTGATGCCGGCCATCGGAACCTCCTCCACCAAAGGCACAATTTTTGGCGAAGGCTTGTTTTGGGCGATCGATCGCAACATGGATGCCACGTTGGAAGCCGAATACCTGTCCAAGCGCGGCTGGGCGCAGCGCGCGGATTTTTACTCGCGTCCCGACGAAAGTTCGTTTCTCACAATGCATTATTACGGAGTTGTCGACCGGGGCCTGCCCACCGCCCTGGTTATTCCCGGTCCCTTTAACTCCGCCATCATCTTGCCTCCCAACCAGAGCGAGGGCGGGGAGGAAGGGCTGTTGACCGCCGTCACCCAGCGCCAGAATTTCCGCGCCGTGGCGGATGTGGATTATCTGAGCTCTTATCTTTATCGCGCTGCTTTTGCCGACGCCTTTCACCAGGCGGCCAATACCGAAGTACGATCCACCGGCTTTGTCACTCGGGACGAGAATGGCTACTCGCTCAATGCCGCCAGCGCGCGCTACCAGAATTTTCTAAGCCCGGACCCCGGCAACGAGATCGCTATTGTGCATGGACCCAGTCTGGAAGCCTCGTCGGTGGACCAGCAGATCAAAGCCTCGCCCCTGCGTTTTGGCTTCGATAGTGCCGTCGATGGGTTGTGGCGCAGTGAGCCAGACTTTACCATGGGCCGCAACGTGATGAGCCGGGTGGATCTCTATCCCCACTTATCGTTGCCGTTGGCTTGGCGGGGATGGGCCGTGCGCACCGATGCCGCGGTTCGGGATACCTGGTACAGCAGCAGGCTCGTACCCGGAGGAGTGTCCGGGCAAACCGCGGACGCTTCCGTCAACCGTCATGGCGTCGAAACTCAGGTCGAGGTATTGCCGCCTCCCTTGTCGAAGGTCTTCGAACGCCCGCGGTTTAAACATATTTTCAAGCACACCATTGAGCCGCGCCTGGTTTACCACAATGTCACGGGCGTAGATAACTTTGCGGAGATCCCGCGCTTCGATGTTCGCGACGTGTTCAGCAATACCAACGAGGTCGAGTACTCGCTGATGCAACGCCTGTATTTCAAACCGCTTCCCAGCAAAGAGTGCCTCGCGAAATCGAATTCCGCAACCCCCGCCGCGGGCTGCGATACCTGGCAGAACCGCGAGTTGCTGTCGTGGGAAGTCACGCAGAAATACTTCTTCGATCCCTTCTTCGGCGGAGCGCTGGTCCCCGGGCAGATCAATGTGTTCGCTAGCACCGCCGGTTTAACCGGCATCGGCTTTTTGACGGAACCGCGCAGTTTTTCACCCATTGTGTCGCGGTTGCGGTTAAGCGGCCCCAAGCTGAATGCGGAATGGCAGTTGGATTACGACAGCGTTGCCGGGCAAATTAGCTCCAGCAGCGCCTTTGTCTATCAGCAATTTCCTCACGGCCTTACCTTCGGCGGCGGCGATACGGTTGTGCAGTTGCCCGCCGAGACGGTTCCTGCCGTCTTGGCGGCTTCCAAGTACAACCAGTTCGCACTAAGCCTGTCCTACGGGAATTCCAAAAAACCCGGTTTTGCCGCCACCGGCACCGCCGGTTACGATGCCAACAACAATGCGTTCCAGTATTCGGCGATGCAGGCCACCTATAACTGGGACTGTTGCGGGCTGGTGTTCTACTATCGCCGCTTCGCCGTGGGTCCCGTGCGTGACGATCACGAATACCGATTCGCCCTCTCGTTGGCGAATATCGGGCTGGTGGGCGATCTGCTGAAACAGGAAAGACTGTTCTAAATTTCAAATTTCAAATTTGAAATTTGCATCGGTTATCCTATGGCTATGGATCTGGCTGGCAAACAGGCTGTTTTGGACGAGCGGTTAAGCTCCTTGGGGCGTGTGCTGGTCGCCTATTCCGGAGGCATCGATTCGGCTTATTTGGCTTGGGCGGCACATCGGGTTTTGGGAGAATCCATGTTGGCCGTCATCGCCGATTCTCCCTCCCTGGCACGTACCCAGTTGGCCGACGCTTTGGCCTTTGCCCAGGAGCAGCTTTTTCCCGTCGAGGTGGTGGCCACCGGCGAATTGGAACGGCCGGAATATGCCCGTAATGACGGCTCCCGTTGCTTTTTCTGCAAAGATGAGTTGTTTACGGTGATGGAGCAATTTCGCGCTCGCCGGGGCTTCGATACCATCGCTTACGGCGTCAATTTGGACGATCAAAGCGACTATCGGCCCGGTCAGCAAGCGGCCCGGCAGCACGGAGTCTCCGCTCCCCTGCTGGAGGCCGGCCTGACCAAGCAGGATATACGCGATTTGGCCCGCGCCGCCGGCCTGCGTATATGGGATAAGCCCGCCTCGGCCTGCCTGTCCTCCCGTATTGAATATGGCCGCCCGGTAACCGCTGAAGCCTTGCATCAGGTGGAGCAAGGGGAGGATGCGCTGCGCACCCTGGGCTTTCGTCAGTTCCGCGTCCGCCACCATGGAGCCATCGCGCGCATTGAAATTGCCTCGGACGAAATGCCGCGCGCCCTGAACCCTCAAATGGCCGCCGAATTCACCCGCATCTTCAAAGCCCTGGGCTTCAACTACGTCACCCTCGACCTGGAAGGCTTCCGCTCCGGCTCGATGAATGCCATTTTGCCGGTAACCGCCCTCAGCAAACCGGGAACCTAGCCGCGGAAGCAGTAGCTAGTAGTTGGCAGCTAGTAGTTAGGGGCCGTGGCCCGACCCAAAACTTGTGCCAATAAGTAGTAGTTCGGGCGCCCCCCTAGCTACTAACCACCAACTACTAGATACTAATTGCGGGGTTGCTCCCGAACTGTAAACTGTAGAACAAGCCTCCAGCGCACCTGGCCTGGCTTATTGCTTGTTGCTTATTGCTTATCGCCCATGGGGAAAATACACGTTTTATCCGAGCACGTCGCCAATAAGATCGCCGCCGGCGAGGTGGTGGAGCGTCCGGCCTCGGTCGTCAAGGAACTGCTGGAGAACTCGCTGGATGCCGGAGCGCGGCGCATTTGTCTGAACGTGGAAGCGGGTGGCAAGCGACTGATCCACATCGTCGACGATGGTTGCGGCATGGTGCGCGATGACGCCCTGCTGGCCTTCGAGCGTCATGCCACTTCGAAGCTCAAGAATGCGGACGATCTGCTGGCTATCGCCACTCTGGGATTTCGCGGGGAGGCGTTGCCTTCCATTGGCGCGGTATCACGGCTGCGATTGGAGACCCGCTCCCCGGAGGAAGCCTCCGGAACCGTCGTTGAAATTGCCGGTGGACGCATTTTGCGGGTGGACGAGGCGGGATTGCCGGCGGGCACCGCCATTGCCGTACGGGACCTGTTTTTCAATATTCCCGCCCGCCGCAAATTTCTCCGCTCGGAGGCGACCGAGCTTTCCCATATCGCCTCGTTGATCACCCATTATGCGCTGGCGCATCCCGACAAGCACTTCGAATTGCACTCGGCGACCAACGCCATTCTCGTCGCCGCTCCGGTAGCGTCGCGCGCCGACCGCATTTATCAGATCTTCGGGAAGGAAACACTGGGCGATCTGCTGCCGGTGGCCGCGGCCTTGCCCCTCCAGCACAGCGGCCTGCCGCATCGCGCGAACTCGTCCCCGGAACCGGACGAGGACCCGGAGGCCATCGCCGGGGAAACCCATGGAGAAATACGGCTGCATGGATTCGTTTCCAAGCCGGAAGTGCAGAAGTTGAATCGCAACTCGATTTTCATCTTCGTCAATGGCCGATTGATCCGCGATCGCCTGGTTTTGCATGCCTTTAGCGAGGCCTACCGGAATCTTATGCCGCCCACGGTCTTTCCCGTGGTGCTGTTGTTCCTGGAGTTGCCGTTTGCTGAAGTCGATGTCAACGTGCATCCTTCGAAAACCGAAGTGCGCTTCCGGCAGCACTCCCTGATCCATGATTTTGTCCGCGATTCCATCCGTGCCGCACTCCTCAAGGCCCGGCCCATTCCGCAATTCCGGCGGGAAATCGATGCCCGGCCTACCGCCTCGCAGGCCTTGACGCCGGGAGCCGATCCGGAATTAGGGATAACGGCCGCCGATGCCGACTTTGCCTTGCGTCCGCCCTCTCTATCGCCGCGCAATGAGCGGCTGGCATTCGGGGAGGATTCGATTGCCATCGAGGGTAACGCCGCTATTCCGGTGGCGCGCTTTCCGCGGCAAACCTTTGGCGGGCCGGCGCCGGATGACGGCTCGGCCATGGAGGGGGCGCATGGCGCGCCGATTCCGGGGGGCGAGGGCACAGAAACACCCACCCAGGTGGAATTGGCCAGTCTGCGGCCCTTGGGACAGATACAGAACTCCTTCATCGTGGCCGCCGGGGAAGATAGTCTGTGGATTATCGATCAGCACGTGGCCCACGAGCGCGTGCTCTTCGAAAAGGTCCTGCGCCAACAGGCGGCGAATCAGGTGGAAAGCCAGCGTTTGCTGATGCCTCTGATCGTGGAACTCACGCCCGCCCAGCAGGCCGTCTTCGCCGAAATCAGCGAGGAACTGGTGCGCAACGGATTTGAAGTCGAGCCCTTCGGCTCGCGTACCATTGCCGTCAAAACCGCCCCCGCCGGGCTGGAGGCCGCCAGCCTGGAACATATGTTGCATGAGTTGCTGAACCAGTTGGAACGTGAGCGCCAGGCCACCAACCTGGATAGTTTGCGCCGCGAGATTGCCGCCTCCATTGCCTGCCACGCGGCCATCAAAATCAATACTCCCCTGGAAATTCACAAGATGGAGTGGCTGTTGCGCGCCCTGGCCCAAACCGAATGCCCCATTAGCTGTCCCCATGGCCGTCCCATCGTGTTACGCTACTCGATCAAAGAGATTCAGCGCGCGTTCAAAAGGATCTAGAGGCAAAGCATTCTCGCGCTGAGGCGCGGAGACGCGGAGAGGGAATTAGCTGTGCAGGCGGTACACTGGGAAGCTAAAGTTCGTGGCGTGCTTGCGAGCACGCCACGGTCCCTAGCTACCAGCTACTAACTACTAACTACTAAAAAATGACCGAACAAGAGCTCTTATCGCTGCGTCAGCAGAAGTGGCATCTCGACAATCGCCCCGTACACACGTTGGAGGAGGCGCGGGAATTTATCGACTCCGTGGGCTTCTGCCTGATGTACCCGCTGGAGCGCCAACCCCTGCTGGTCCCCACCTTTATCGGTGCCTGGGTTGGCCGCGACGACCACCTGCCGGTGTGGCAGCACGCTTTTACCGATCCCCGCGCCCAATCGGCCACGGAGTTGATGGTCCGCTTGCTGCGCGAAAAAGCCGCCTTTGAGGCCAATCTCTTTGGGGAAAACGTCTTCTTGGTTTCGGCCAGTGTCTTTCCTTTTTTGTACGGGCTGGTAGGCGATCGTAATCCGCGCCAGGCTCTCAAACAGGGACATCGCTCGGGGGATTCCCCCCTGGCCCGGGACGCTTTCGACGCGCTACGCCAGCAAGGAGCCATGACGAAGCCTCGGCTGCGCGAGGTGCTGGGCCGGGAACCGTCCTCCGCCGCCTTGGATCGAGCCTTGGCGGAGTTGGGCTCCCGGCTGCTCATCACAAGGGTGGATTACAACCCGGACGAGGGTGGGGCTTCCTGGAATACACTCTTTCGCTGGGCGCCGGAAGTAGTGCGGGAAGGTATTGAACTGTCGGTTCCAGCAGCCCTGTCGGCGCTGATTTGTAAGTATTTGGATTGCCTGGTGGCCGCCGAATTGACCGAGGTCGTCGAGTTTCTGGGCCACTTTGTTGCCCGTTCGAAGGTGAACGAGGCGGTGAACGCGCTGCTGGCGGCCCGCGAATTAAGCTTTGTGCAAGTGGAGAACGGTTCCAAACTGCAGGTAGCGCCGCCGCGGCTCCCACCAGTTCCGTCCTTTCGGCGCGATCCGCCCAAAGCCAAGCCGTAAGAGAATGGTTCAAGTCATGGAACGTAAGCTCATCATCGCCATTGACGGTCCCGCGGGTGCGGGCAAAAGCACCATCGCGCAACGCGTAGCCAAGTTGCTGGGTTACTTCAATCTGGAAAGCGGCGCCATGTACCGGGCGCTGGGATTGAAGGCCTTGCGGCAAGGCACTGATCTGGAGAATGAAGCCGCGCTGTTAAACCTGGCCGGGCATTCCCGCATCGAGTTGGAGCCCACCCCGGCCGGTAACCGGGTGTTGCTCGATGGTTGCGATGTTTCCCAACAGATTCGCCAACCGGAGGTGAGCGACGCCGCATCGCGGCTCTCCGTGCATCCCTTGGTGCGCGTCTGGATGGTGGACCGCCAGCGGGAAATGGGCGCTGGCGGCGGAATCGTCATGGAAGGCCGTGATATCGGCACCAAGGTGTTTCCGCATGCGGAAGTGAAGGTGTTTCTGGAAGCTTCCGCCGAAGTGCGCGCCGCGCGCCGCCTCTTGCAGGATACCGGTAGCGCCGCCGATCCGGACAAACTCCGGACCATGGCCGACGAGATCCGCCGCCGCGATGACCGCGACCGCGGCCGTAGCGCCTCGCCTCTGGCGCCTGCCCCGGATGCGATTACCGTCGATTCCAGCGCTCTTACCATCGATCAGGTCGTGGACCACGTCATCGCCCTGGTCCGCGCCCGAACCCGCGATATGAGTACCCCGGTAAGGATGGAGTGAGGGCAGAATGCAGAATTTAGGAGTTAGGAGTTAGAATACGGAGCCAAACTCCTAACTCCTAATTCCTAAATTCCGCATTCTTATGCCATCATGTCGATTGCGGCCTGTTGCATCTGGTCGGCGGTTTTCAGCATGGCGAGATTAGCCGCGAAGTCGTTCTTCGCCGACATCTGAGCCACTACTTCTTTGCTGAGATCCACTTGATCGACCGGCATGCCCGCCGAGGCGGTGGTTCCCGCGCCCGCCACTCTGGCAGCGGAGCTATTCAGTTGATCCTGAGCCCGATCCAAGCCTTGTAGCGCAATGGATGACACTTCCATACACCGTTTATCGGCAGTAATCGCCATTAACTTTAGGCCGCCCTACATATACGCCCCGTATCCCTCGAATACGCTGAGCAGTTTGGTAATGCGCAGCAGTTCCTTGATGCGATCGCTCAGATTGATAAGCTTCAACTGTTTGCCCGCTCGTTTTGCGGAGGCATAAAGGCCGACGAGCGCCCCCAGCCCGGAACTATCCAAGTAGCTGACATCGGTAAGGTCCAGCACGACGGTCCCGGATTCGGCAAGCACCCGGCGCACTTCGTCGCGCAGGATTGGAGTGGTTTCAGCAATCACTTTGCCATGACACAACAGCGTCACGGTATCGCCGGATTTCCGCTGGTCAATGCTTAACGACGAGATCGGGATAATAGGATTGGCAGCCATGGGAAACTCCTTTGGCCGTCTGAAGCCGGCACAACCGCGAGTGTTGCCCGAAGGGCAGCAAAGTCGCGCAGCTTTGCCGCGGTGAGGGGCAGCCCTGCCCCATGCTTTTGGTTCACGCCAAAGTTTGCGGGCCGCAGTCGGGCGGGAAACGGGGGACGGGAAACGTTCCTTCAGCTTTTCCGAATCTCCACGTCCCCGTGCGTGTTGTTGATTTCCAGCCGTGCCCCGCCATTGCCGACATGGCCGCTGGCGCGGTTCTCGTCATGAGCCCCTCGGGTGACACTGACCCCGCCAAAATCGGAATGAATGTCGCCGCGCTGGGCGGTGGCATCCAAACTGAATTCCGCCTTGGCCGGCAGTACCAGCCGAATATCGGCATGGCTATTGGAAAGTTCCAATTCGCCCAGCGGCAGCTTCTCGGGGCGCACTTCCAGCAGGCCGTTGGCATTCTCGACGTGGATGTCCCCGCTGACATTTTCCAGATGGATGTCCTTGGAACGTGTGACCAGATGAAGCGGGCCGGTGACTTGCCGGGCGCTCAGATCGTCCGACGCCAGGCGTAGCTCCCCGGGAAGCGCGGCGAATTCCAGATCGGTGCGAGAGGAGCGAAAGACCACTTGTTTGCCGATCCGTGCCAACGTCAAGCCGTCCGAAACCTCTCCCTCCATGCTCGCTTTGCCCGAAATATCGGTGAGGGTGACTTCGTCCGTGTGGCCGCTGACCACGACATCACCGTCGATTCTTATCGCGCTGATCGAGCCGGAGTGGAGCGAGGCCGCGATGTTGCCGGAAACATCATGGAGTTGGATATCGCCGTGAGACACGTCGAGTTCGATCTCGCCGGTGCGGCCGTTCACCGCTACATCCCCGTGGCGGGCCGCGATGTTCAAAGCCGCTTTGCGCGGCAGGTAAATCACCAGATCGCTCTTGACCCCATGATCCCCCGCGCCCAAGGTGTTGGCGTTGAGTACGATTTCATTGCCATTCGTGACCAGTTGCGCCTGGGTGGCGGCGTCCCGCTGTGTAGCTTCCGCCTGATCCCGCGCACGGACTCTCTTGCGGACGGAGACTTTGATCTGGTTCTGGTCCCAGGTGTCGATGTTGATATCGCCGCCATCCGACGCGATCTTGAGCGAATTGCCGGCTGGAAAATCGTGCTGCAACTCCTGGCCGAAGTCGTAAGGGTTGCCGAACATGCCCTCGAAGAAACTGCCGTTGCTATGCTCCCAATCGCCGAAATCGACGGTGCCGTGGAAATGCCGCGCGGCCGTGGCGCACAAGCCGCCGATAATCAACAGGAAGAACAGGATAATGCCCAGGGCTCCAAAGCCCCCGATGGGACGGTGTTCCCGTTGCGCCATGCCGTACTCCACCATTCGGATGACGCCCGCCAGGATCAGCAGCAACGGCCACCAGGTGCCGAACCAATGCCACCAATCGCTGGGCAGCACGTGCAGCTTCTGCAGCAGAAATAGAACCCCCAGGACAATCAGCGTTACCGCGGGAGCCAGGGAGCGATGCGGATAATGCGGCGGCGATGATTGCAGGCCAGGATTGCTCGCCATGTCGAACCTACCTTTCGGGATTCTGTTCAGTCTTCTGCTCTGGCGGTGGCGCCACGCCGGGCGGCGGACCCGATGGCCGATACGGCGGCGGCGTGCGCTGCCACACCAGCACCAGCCCAATCACGATCAACAGCAGCGGCAGCCAGATCGATAGACCAACAACTTTGTCGATTAAGAAGCCAATGCCCAGCGCTAGCAACACCGCCGGCCCCATTACTCGCTGTCGACTGCCGGGAACCTCGGCGATAATCTCGGCCCAACGCGTTTGCAGCAGCCATCCGCCGATCACGATCAGCACCAACGGCCAGAGCAAGTGGAGCCAGTGCATGCTCGATAGCCCCAGATTGCTCAGCAGGAACAGCACGCCCAAAACGATCAACAGCAGCGCGTAAAGGGGGATGTTGGATTTATTGCTGCCGCGGTACTCGCTTCCAGGCGCGGGATCTGGGCCCGGGGGCGGAACGACTGTCGATGGCGTGACCGGGGGGGCGGCTACTGGGGGCGTCGTCGTGTTAGCCGTGCCCGGCACCGACGCCGCGCTCCCGGTTGCCGTTGGCGGCGAGGCGATGCCGCCGAACAGCCGATCCACTCCGAAAGGATCGGGCGCCGGCAGTCCCATTTGCAGATAGCGGGCGCTACGCACTGTGTCTATGATTTGCCAGAAATAGAAGGCGGCCATGGCGATTCCAAAGACCGCGCCGGCAGAGTCGCCTTGATTGCACCCCCAGGTCAGGCCGATGAACACCACCAGATATACCAGTCCGCGCGAGTACAGGCCGTTGTAGACCGGTCCCACGCCAAACGGCAGCAGGCCCGCCAGCACACCGGCCATCACGGGATGAGGGCCGCCCCCGGGATGAGGGCCGGCGCTGGCCGCGGGCGATGACATGCCGGCCTGCATACGGCTGGCGAGACAGTCTTCGCAATAGATCACATTGCGGATCTCGCGCTGGCAGCCCTCGCAAAGCGCCTTTCCGCATGTACGGCAATACGCCGCGCTCGGCCGGTCAGTATGTTGGGCGCAGTTCATAGGTCCTTGTCCTCCCGCGATGGAAACACGAACGCCGGGTAAGCGGAGAAATTCAGGGCGGATTTGTAATTTGCAATTGCCGTGTTTCCGCGTCTCCGCGCGAGATTTTCTGTCTGGCCGAAGGCCGAGGGCCGAGGGCCGACGACGTTCGTTGAAATCTCTTTGGTGTCGTTCTCCGCGTTCCGGTTCATCTGTTGCTGGAGCCCGGGCGGACCCGACTGATGCTTCAGTTCCTTGCGGGGTTCGGGCTGCGGTTTCGGTTCCGGGGGCGCGGCTTCCCGCTTGAACTCCCGCATTCGCGATTCCAGTTCATAGACAAAGCGAATGTTTTCGTAATACTTCACCATTTTGCCTTGGACCTCGTAGAAGTCATGCCTTAAAGCACTCGGGCGCAGGTCGGCGTAGCGAAAATCGCGCAACTCATTGCCGCTGAAGCTGAAGACAGCGGCCAGCGAGACGAAGACCATGGCGCAGGAAAGGGCCAAGCGAGGCTGCAAGGTCGTATGCAGGATCGGTCCCAAAATCGGAAGTTCGCGTACCCGCTGCCACCAGGTGAGGCGCGCCTGCGTCTCCGGCCGCGGGGCTCGCGAGGTGGCGCGCAAAATATTTTCCATCAATTGAGCTGGCGGAGCCACCTCTTCGCGCTGCAACGCCTTGAGTCCGCGCCATCCCAATTCCGCTTCAGCATACAGGGGAGCACAGCGGGAACAAGACGCATGATGGGCCGCAAACGCCGCTCGTAGCTCGTCGCGGAGCGTGTCCTCTACCGCTTCGGCCAACAGGGCCTCGAACTCGGCGCACTGCATCTCGAATTTGACTTTCCCATTCATCGATCGACCTGCCAGGGGATACGTGTCAGAAGGCGCGCAAGTTCCGTTCGACCGCGGTTGATGCGACTTTTTACCGTTCCCTCGGGGATCTGCAACACGGTTGCGATCTCCCGGTAGTCCATATCCTGTAAATCCCGTAGAATCACCGCTTCGCGCAGCTCCGGGGAAAGTCTTTGCAATCCAAGATGGATTTGCTCCCGGGTCTCCCGGGCCGCCAGGCAAGCTTCGGGACCGGCGGTGGAATCCCGCAGCAACTCTCCCAGGGTTGCGGTTTCCTGGCCGTCGCTCAGGGGGGCTTCCAGAGAATCCGTCTGCCGATCGTGTTTGCTCTTGCGAAAGTGGTCCACCAGCAGGTTCCGCGTTATGGTGGCCACCCAAGTCATGAAGGCGGCGCGCGCCGCATCGTAGCTATCCAGAGTGCGATAGATCCGAAGAAATACCTCTTGGGTCAAATCCTGGGCCGCCTCGACCGAACCGGCAAACCGGTAGCAAATGCTATAGACCCGCCGGTGGTACTGGCGCACCAGTTCCTCCCAGGCTTGCGCATCTCCGGCCCGGCAGCGACGCACCAGTAACCCCGCGGCTTGATTCTCTTCCAAACGGCTTCTCCGGTAGGCCCGGGCCGGCGATTTGCCCGGCCACCATGGATACGAAGTACCCATGCAAAAAGTTCTACAACTTACGAATCGAGAATTGTACCTAAAAAGACTTCCGAACCACTGGCGTGAGATAATCGGGACGAATCTCTGTGTGCCAGGTGGTTACTAGTGTTGCTTTTACAGCGTTCCCTCATCGCCTTGTTCGTTCTTTGTCTGGGGTGTTCCGCCCAGTCAAACGCTCCCACGGATTTGAACCGTCGCATCGAGCGCCAAGTCCGTTCCATGTTCCAGTTGCCCCCCAACGTCGAGGTTCGGATTGGGGCACGCCAACCCAGCGAGTTCCCGGATTACGAAAATCTGACGATTCAATTGGGAACTGGGGATCGCAAGCAGGACGAACATTTTTTGATTTCCAAGGACGGCAAGGCCCTGGTCCAGTTCAACAAAATGGATTTGACCAAGGATCCTTATCTTGAGGTGATGAGCAAGATCGACCTGGAGCACCGGCCCTGGCGCGGCAACAAGGATGCCAAGGTGGTCATCGTCAGCTATGACGATTTCCAGTGCCCCTACTGCTCCCGCATGCACCAAGCGCTTATGGGCACGATTTATCCCAAGTATGCCGACAGAGTGAAGATTGTTTACAAGGATTTTCCGTTGAGCAGCATCCATCCGTGGGCGACCCATGCGGCGGTGGATAGCAACTGCCTGGCGGTGCAGAGTTATGACTCTTTTTGGTCTTTCGCCGATTTTGCCCACAACCACGGCGCCGAGATCAACCAAGCCGGCGGACCCGAACAACAAGGGCAAGAGTTGGATAAGATCACTCGCGATCAAGCGCAAAAGTTTAACCTCGATTTGAATAAACTGGACACCTGCGTTAAGACCCAGGATCAGACGGCGGTGAACGCTTCCGTGCAAGAAGGCGAACGGTTGGGAATTCAAGGAACGCCCGCACTATTCATCAATGGCTATAAGATCGATGGGGCGTTGCCGCCGGACGAAATCAGCCTGGCGATCGATCGCGCTTTGCTCGACGCCAACGAATCCGCGCAGGCGAAGAAGTAATTTCTGGAACGCGAGCGTACAGCCCGCCCCAGGTCGAGAATTTTATTGCCTTGCTTTTTTTTGCGGCCCTGACCGGCCGCCTACTTATCGGAGGAAGCTGTGAGAGTGCGCTTAGTGTCCACCTTGGTGATCTTGGCATTTGCGGCGGTGTTTTTGACCGCCTGCACGTCGAAACCGAACGGGAACGACGTAATGGCCAAGGTCAATGGCAAGAAAATCCTGCGTGCTGAGGTTGACCGGTACTACAGCAGCCAGACTGCGGGAGCGCCGCAGTCGCCGTCCACGGATCAGACCGAAGCGCTGAAGCTCAATATCCTGACCAAACTCATCGAAACCGAGATTCTTGTCCAGCGCGCCCAGAAAGATGGTCTACTGGCCACCGACGACGAAGTGCAGCGCAAGCTGACGGAATTGAAGTCTCCGTACAGCGAGCAGGATTTCCAGAAGCGGCTCGGCGAACGCAACATGACCATGGACGACCTGAAGCAGCAATTGCGCCGTTCCATCACTGTGGAAAAAGTGCTGAACAAGGAAATCAGCTCGCGAATCGACATCAAAGATGCCGATGTGGCTGCCTATTACAATGAGCACAAATCCGAGTTCAACGTGATTGAAGCCCAGTACCACGTGGCGCTCATCATGGTCACTTCCAGCCCCGGCCCGGTGCGCAACCTGAAGAACTCGAAGGCGCAGAATGACGCCGAAGCGCGCAAGAAGATCCAGGACATTGTGACTCGGCTCAACAACGGGGACGACTTCGCCAACGTGGCGATGAACTTGTCGGAAGACCCGAATACGGCTTCCAATGGCGGCGATCTGGGAAGTGTTCCGGAATCCGGCCTCAAGAGCGCGGATCCGGCGACCCGGGATGCCGTGCTCAAGTTGAAACCCGGGCAGATCAGCCCGATTCTTTCCTTGAAACAGCCCAACGGCTACCGCATCGTAAAGTTGATCGACAAGGTCCCGGCCGGCCAGCGCGACCTCAACGACCCGCGGGTGCAACAATTCATCCGGGATCGCCTGCGGGAGAGCTCCGAGCAGCTGCGCAAGGATGCTTTGCTGGAAGTTCTGCGCAACGATGCCAAGGTGGAGAACTATTACGCCGATCTCATCCTCAAAGAAGCCGGCACTGGCAAATAGAGACCGCATTAAGATCATCGGCGCGGGGTTGGCGGGCAGCGAGGCGGCTTGGCAATGTGCCCGGCGCGGCCTGTCCGTGGATCTGTATGAAATGCGGCCGGTCCGTTCCACGCCCGCGCATGAGACCGCCGACTTCGCCGAACTGGTCTGCTCGAATTCGCTCAAGTCCGACAGCGAGAATACCGCGCCGTGGTTGCTGAAAGAAGAAATGCGGCGCGCGGGTTCGTTGCTGATGGAGATTGCCCGCCAGACCGCCGTGCCGGCCGGCCATGCCTTAGCCGTCGATCGCTTGGAATTTGCCCGCCAGGTTACGGAAGCGCTGGCGCGGGAACCGCTCATTGCCATCCATCGCGAAGAAGTCGCGCACATTGACGAGCAGCAGTCGCTCACGGTGATTGCCAGCGGTCCGCTCACTTCCGCCGCCCTCGCCGGGGAGATTGCGCGTCTCAGCACCGCGGGGGGCTGGGAAGAGCAGGCGGGACCGGACACGGCGGGAACTTGTAGCACCGGCGCTGTGCCCTTGTATTTCTACGACTCCATCTCTCCCGTGGTCGAGGCGGATTCGATCGACCGCGATCGCGTCTACCTGAAGGCGCGTTACGATAAAGGATCAGCCGATTACATCAATTGCCCCATGACCCGGGAGGAGTACGACCGCTTTTACGACGCGTTGGTTTCCGCTACCGTCGTGGAATCCCAGGAGTGGGAGAAGATCAACTATTTTGAAGGCTGCTTGCCGATCGAGGAGATTGCCCGCCGGGGCCGCGATACCCTCCGCTTTGGTCCCATGAAGCCGGTCGGCTTGCGCCATCCCGACACCGGGCAACAGCCTTGGGCCGTGGTCCAGTTGCGGCAGGAGAATCTGCGGGCTGATAGCTATAATCTGGTGGGTTTTCAGAATCATCTGAAGTTTGGCGAACAGGAGCGCGTGTTCCGCCTGATTCCCGGGCTGGGAAATGCGCGTTTTCTGCGCTTTGGCCAGATGCATCGCAATACCTACATCAATTCCCCCCGCTTGCTCACGGAAACTTTGCAAATGCGGGCGTTTCCGCGCGTGCTGTTCGCGGGCCAGATTTCCGGGGTGGAGGGCTACGTGGAATCCATTGCCGGCGGGTTGATGGCGGGCATGCACGCGGCCGCGCTGGCCCTTGAGTGCCAACCGGTCCCACCGCCGCGCGCCACCGCTTTGGGCTCGCTGGTGCATTACCTCACCGGAGCCAGTCCCAAAACCTTTCAGCCGGCCAATATCACTTTTGATTTGTTGCCCGCGTTAGCCGAGCGTGTTCGCGACCGCAAAGAGCGGCATCGGCAGCAGTGTGAATTGGCGTTGCGCGAACTGGAACCCTGGCTGGGTCAGAACAGTTTTGCCGAGTCCAGCAGGATGGTTACCGGCCCTTCATTGACCAGTTCCACCGACATCATTTCCTGAAAACGGCCGGTCTCGCAGCGCAGGCCGCTGGCGCGGATCTTGGCGACAAAGCTCTCATAGAGACGGCGCGCTTCTTCCGGGCGTGCCGCATCATCGAACGACGGACGTTTGCCGCGGCGCACATCGCCAAACAGGGTGAATTGCGAGACCACCAGCACGGCCCCGCCGCAGTCGCCGACCGAGCGGTTCATCTTGTCTTCCTCATCGTGGAAGATGCGCAGGCCGGTCACTTTGCCGGCCAGATAGTCGACGTCGGCTTCGGTGTCGCCCCGGCCGACTCCCAGCAGCACCAGTAAACCTTCGCCAATTTCGCCCGTGATGATGCCTTTGATCGTAACTTTGGCGCGACTCACGCGTTGGACGACGGCTCGCATAGAGTATTTGTAATAGGTGCTTCGGGATTTGCAATCGAAAAAGAGGTTATCGGAAGGAACGCAGAGGACGCCAAGGACGCTAAGGAATGCACGGAACTTCGGGGCCAAAAACCATAAAGATCTTGTCCCTTTGCGTCATCTGCGTCCTTTGCGTTCCGTTTTGCTTTGAGCCAGGCCTATCATTCCCTGCCGCGGCTACAATATTCTGGTGTCTGCGGGAAAGGAGATCGGAATGCGCAAGTTTATCGCGGGTATCATCCTTGGCGTGGCGGGGCTGGGGGCGGGTATTTTTGTCTATACCCATTACGGGTTTGTGAATCTTACGGCGGACCAGCCGGTTAACCTTCTGGAGCGTGCGGTTATGGGGAGTGGCATGGATCGATATGCCGAACGCTACGCGCCCAAGGTCAAGAATCCGATCGAGCCCAACGATGCCAATCTTTTGGAGGGCATTCGTTTGTATAAAGCGTACTGCGCGTTATGCCACGGCGATTCCGGCCGAGCCACAAGCGAATTCGGCCAGGGGTTCTATCCGCGGACTCCGCAGTTTCTCAGTGACGCCCCGGATATGCCGCAGGAACAGAATTTCTGGATCATCAAACACGGCGTGCGTTGGACCGGTATGCCGGCATGGGATAAACTGCTGACCGATAACGACATTTGGAAACTAACCACCTTCCTTGGCAAAATGGGGGATCTGGACAAGCTATCCCACACGGTACAAGCGGCCTGGAAAACCCCGGGTACGAAGCAATAATTCGGGTCGTTGGCCAGAACAACGTCCACCACGGAGGCACGGAGGAACACGGAGCGGAATTTTGAAGTTTTGTTTTCTGATTTTTGGTTTTGCATTTTCTCCGTGTAACTCCGTGTCTCCGTGCCTCCGTGGTGGACGTTAAGGTGTTCTGGCCAACGACCTGCTGAATGGAATTGACCCGACACGCCCGGACAGGTAGGATGACAATTCGCGTTCCTTCGCCTTTACATATTTTTTGGTGTGCAAGTACACTGCAACTAACGCGAAAAATTTCAGGAGGCATGATCAGATGGCAGCAGTTGAAGATAAAGTTAAACAGATCGTAGTCGAGCAGTTGGGCGTAGACGAGACCGAAGTTACCGTTACCGCATCGTTTGTGGACGATTTGGGCGCCGACTCGCTGGATCAGGTGGAACTCGTGATGGCTTTCGAAGAGGCTTTTGATATCGAGATTCCCGACGAAGACGCCGAAAAGATCCGCACCGTGCAGGACGCGGTCGATTATATTGAAAAGAACGCCAAGGTAGGCAAGTAGAAGTTCCACCGTTTGCGCCCAGCAACCAGGAACCGGTGTGGCGCGGCGGGGTAGTGAAGTTCCCAGTACAATTAAGAGAGGAAGCCACATGCCTTCAGTAGAAGAGCGGGTTAAGCAGATCATCGTGGAGCAGTTGGGGGTCGATGAAGGCGAAGTGACCACCAACGCCAGCTTCGTGGACGACCTGGGCGCGGACTCGCTGGACACGGTCGAACTCGTCATGGCCTTCGAAGAAGCCTTCGACGTTGAGATTCCCGACGAGGATGCGGAGAAGATTCGCACCGTCAAAGATGCTGTCGATTACATCAGCAAGAATTCAAAAGGGGCCAAATAGCGTTGGCGCGTCGTGTAGTCATTACCGGGATAGGCCTAATCTGCGCACTCGGCAACACCACCAGCGAGGTTTGGAAGAATCTGCTGGCGGGCCAGAGTGGCGTGGGTCCAATTACTCATTTTGACGCCGAGCAGTTCAATTCCCGGATTGCCGGCGAGGTGAAAAATTTCGATCCGCTGAACTTCGTCGACAAGAAGGAAATCCGCAGAATGGGCCGCTTCATCCATCTGGCCTTGGGGGCCGCGGACGAAGCCGTTCGCTCCTCGGGGTTGAAGATGGAATCCGAAGATGCCACTCGGGTGGGCGTTCATATCGCCTCCGGCATCGGCGGTTTCGATGTCATCGAGCGCGAGCATAATAACCTGCTGCAGGGCGGACCACGTAAAATTTCGCCCTTCTTTATCCCGGCCACCATCGTGAATCTGGCCGCGGGACATGTCAGCATTCGTTACGGCGCCAAAGGCCCGAACGAAGCCGCCTGCACGGCCTGCACCAGTAGTGCGCATTCCGTAGGCGACGCGTTCAAGATCATTACTCGCTGCGACGCGGATGTCATGATTGCCGGCGGTACCGAGGCTGCCATCACTCCTATGGGCGTGGGTGGATTCGCCGCTATGCGGGCTCTTTCGCAGCGCAACGACGATCCCCAGAAAGCCAGTCGCCCCTGGGATAAGGACCGCGACGGCTTCGTGATCGGCGAGGGCGCGGGCATCATGGTCCTGGAGGAACTCGAACACGCCAAGGCCCGCGGCGCCAATATCCTGGCGGAAATTGTCGGCTACGGTATGAGCGCCGATGCCTATCACATTACCGCTCCCGCGGAGAATGGCGAAGGCGGCTTCCGCGTGATGACCAATGCCATCAACGATGCCAAAATTCAGCCTTCGCAGGTCGGGTATATCAATGCCCACGGCACTTCGACGGATCTTGGCGATAAGCTGGAAACCGAAGCCATCAAGCGCACCTATGGCGATCATGCTTATAAGCTGCTGGTCAGTTCCAGCAAGTCGATGACCGGCCACGTGCTGGGGGGGACCGGTGGCATTGAGGCCGCGTTCACCATTATGGCTTTGCACGATCAAATCGTGCCGCCAACCATCAACTTGGACCACCCGGACGAAGGCTGCGACCTGGATTATGTGCCGCACACGGCGCGTCCGGTCAAGGACATGGAATACGCGATGTCGAACTCCTTCGGCTTCGGCGGCACCAATGGCTGCCTTCTGTTCCGCCGCTGGAGCGAAGGCTGAATTGGTAATTGAGTAGTTTGGTAATTGGTAATTGAAACCCGGCGCACACCGCGTCGGGTTTCAATTATTTCAGGACCAAAAATAAATTGCTCAATTTCTCAATTACACGATTACTCAATTCCTCATTTCTTCCGTTGTTCAATTTAGAATTGTCTCGATGGCCTCTCCCCGTCCAGCTGTCGCCGGCGAAAAGACCGGCTCCGCCCCGCTTACCTTCGGGCAGCGAGTGGCGCTTTTCTTTATCAGTTGGCTAGGTTACTTGGCCGTGCAAGTGATTGGTCCCACCCTACGCTGGGACGTATCCATCGAGGACGGGGGACCCCCGGCCGAGCGTTTTCACGGTATCTATGTCTTCTGGCACCGCTGTATTTTTCCCGCCACCTACTGGTACCGGGGACGCGGCATCGCGGTGATGACCAGCAGCAGCTTCGACGGGGAATACATCGCGCGCCTGATCGAGCGGTTCGGATTCCTGGCGGTGCGCGGCTCGAGCTCTCGCGGCGGCGTGCGCGCCTTGTTAGGCATGCACAAAGTCATCGAGCAGGGGCATACCGTGGCGTTCACCATCGATGGCCCCCGGGGACCGCGTTACCTGGCCAAGCCCGGCCCGGTTCTCTTGGCGCGCAATACTGGCGTGCCCATTTATTGTTTTCATATCGCCTTGGAGAAAGCCTGGGTCTTGAAGTCGTGGGATGGCTTCATGATTCCCAAGCCGTTCTCGCGGGCGCTGCTTAAAGTGGGAGACCTGATTTCCGTTCCCCGGGAGATCCGGAGCGAGACGCTGCAGGAGTTCCACGCCCAAATGCAAGCCACGCTGGATCGCATTCGCCTTGCCGCCGAAGCCCAGATGATGGCCGATACCGGCAGGAATGCGTAATCGGAACCGCAAAGAGTATTAGACTTACAAGTAGCTGGTTGCCGCTTTTTCGCCAGGCGGCTAAGGCGATTGCTGGATGCTGTCCAAAGCTTATTGGGAGTAAAGTGGAGATCAGTTGCGATACGGTTCTATGAGCCCCATCCGTCTTCAGTATTCGCTATTGGCCGGCAGCGCGGTGGTCCTCGCGTCCGGAGTGCTTTATTGGATACGCTCGCACCGCAAGACTCCGGAGCAACGCGAGTATGAGCGGCGTCAGCGCTTGAGTTCGACCGGGCGCATTACCGACGGAACCGTAATCGATTTGCAAATTGTGGGCGGCGGCGAAACTTCACCGACGCACTGGCTGCTCTACTCCTACGATGTGCGCGGCGTGAGCTACGAATGTTCGCAAGATATTACCAGCTTGCGGCAGATTCTCGGCCTGGATACCTGCCACATTGGCCTGCCGGCCTCGATCAAGTACGACCCGCATAATCCGGGCAATTCCATTGTCGTCGCCGAAGGCTGGACCGGGCTGAGAGCCTAGCGGCGCTCGTTCCCCGTCTCCGGCCCGACTTCTGATTCCGCTCCCATGGCGCCCCGACTTGACGTGAGTCCACGCCCGCCCGCAATTCTGGCTGTCCTGGCGAGAGTGTTCCCATCGCTGAAGGGGGAGATCCGAAATGCGAAACGAAAACGTAGGCCGATTTTTGGCGGGGGACGGGAGACGGGGGACGGGGGACGTAGCAAAGACGTAAAATAGTTCTGATGCATGCTCTCCCACTGCCGCTTGCCGCCTTCCTTGCAGGAGTGCTTTCCTTTCTTTCTCCTTGTGTGCTGCCTTTGGTGCCGGGCTATGTGTCGTTGATTTCCGGCAGCAGCATCGAAGCGCTTCAAGGAGAAGAGCAGCGGATGCTGAAGCGGGTCATGCTCAGCTCCCTGATGTTTGTTCTCGGCTTTAGCCTGGTGTTTATTTCGTTGGGCGCGGTGGCCACTACTTTAGGGCAGATCACGCATCAGTATCACCAAATCCTGACCTGGGCCGCCGGACTGGTTATCATCGCCTTTGGCCTGCATTTGACCGGCATCTGGAAGATCAAGGCCTTGTATGCGGACAAGCGTCTCCATGAGGTCAAAGGCGGCAGTTCTATGTGGGGCGCCTTTGTCGTGGGTTTTGCCTTCGCCTTTGGTTGGACACCCTGTATCGGTCCCATTCTGGCCACCATTTTGACCTTTGCCGCGGCCGAGGACACGGTGTGGAAGGGAACCTTCTTGCTGGCCGTGTATTCAGCCGGTTTGGCGGTCCCGTTTCTAATAACCTCGCTGGGCATTGACCGCTTTCTGAGGTTTTACGGCCGCTTCCGCCGGCATCTGCACGCTATGGAGGTAGCTAGTGGCGCGCTGCTGATCGCTGTCGGCCTACTGGTATTGACGCGGCATTTTACGATGCTGTCGGGCTACCTGAGTTTTCTAAACCGGTTCTCGCTATAAAGGCGGTTATGAAACGGAATCTACAAATTGCCATCGTGCTGGCGCTTATCGTGGGCGGCATGTTCCTGGCCGCGCGGCGCCATGTGCGGCGCGGCGCTTCGGCTCCTCTGGGGGGCGCGATCACCACCGTCCGCGGTCAATCGGCGCCGGACTTCCAATTGGTTGACTTGCGCACCGGCAAGAATGTGCAACTCTCCGATTTTCGCGGTAAGGCGGTGGTCTTGAACTTCTGGGCGACTTGGTGCCCACCCTGCAAGGCGGAGATTCCCTGGTTTGAGGCCTACCAGAACCAATATGGCCCGCAGGGGTTGCAGGTGATTGGCATAGCCATGGACGATGCCGGCAAGGACGTTATCTTGAAATTTGCCGGGGACATGCGGATCAACTACCTGGTGCTGCAGGGAACCAATAAGGTCGCCGACGATTACGGTGGCGTGGAAGGTCTGCCCACGACGTTCTATATCGGACGGGATGGCCGGGTAGTGGCCCGCGCCATTGGCGAGCCCAGCCGCGGTGACATCGAGGACAACATCAAGTTAGCATTGCATACCGGCCAGGCTGCCGTGACCGAGCAAGCCTCGCAGGCGGGAGTTCGCTGATGCGGAACGGGCGGCTTGGAACATGGATCAGCAGCGGGAGACGGAAGACAGGGGACGTTCGTCATTGGGCTGGCCTTCTATTGATTTGGGGATTGGTGGGCCACGCATGGGCGGCAGCGCCGGGAGACAATAATTGGTCGGCCAAGGCGCCCTCCGTTGTGGTTGCGCCCGTTCTTCCCGTCAAGGTGGCGCCGGGTAAATCCGCGAATGTGGAACTGGATTTTCGCGTGACGCCCGGTTTCCATATCAATTCCAACCATCCCAATGACACCTATTCGAAGCCCACCATCCTGAAGCTGGACCCGCCCACCGACGTCATGATCGCCAACGTCAAGTATCCTGCCGGCAACGATGTGGCGTTTGATTTTTCTCCGGGCGAAAAGCTGAACGTTTATAACGGCGACTTCCGGATTACCGCGCTGGTCCGCCCGCTGAAAACGGTGACTCCCGGCACCTACCGCGTCCACGGTGTCCTGAAATATCAGGCCTGCGACAACCGGCAATGTTACCCCCTCCGCGAGGTGCCCGCCGATTTCGACGTGAAAGTACAAAAATTGAGCAGCGGCGTTCACGCCAAGAATCCCGGCCAGAGCCCGCACGTGCATCAGTAGAGAGCGTCCCCCGTCTCCCGTCCCCCGCCAGCGGGCGCTCCACGCTTGACGCGGGGAACCAGTCTGGCCCAACCCCGAAATCTGGCAAGTGGTTCTTAGTCGCAACATTGACCGTCTCAATTCTGCTGAATTTGCTTGTCCTGTTGGGTCTGTATGCTGCCGCGTCATTCTAACGTGAGGCGCGCGTGGGCGGGGAACGGGGGACGGGAGACGGGGAACGCTGTTTCGGTATAATTCTCCACACCGATGCTGCACAATGTCCTTATATTCGTACTGATCGCCGGAGCGACGGCGACCATCGTCGGACTATACGCCCGGCTATGGCGCAAGCTGCGCCATCGTGCTCGTGAAGTGGACGAGATCAACCGGCAGCGCGAGCAATTATTGATCCAGGCGAAGCAGCGCACCCAGGACATCGAACTGCTGAAGCAGCAGTCGATTGCCGATCCCTTGACCGGACTCAAGACGCGAAGCTATTTTCTAGAGGCCTTACGCACCGAATGGAAGCGCGCCACCCGCAACGGGCAGAGCTTCTCCGTACTGATGGTGGAACTTGACGGTCTGGAGCGACTTGCCGCCCTCGGCGAGACTGAGATTGAGCGGCTGGTCGCGCGCGCCGGCCGGCTGCTGCAGGAAAAATCCCGGCACTCGAACGTTGTGGCGCGCTATGGCGACACTCGCTTCATCGTGCTTCTGCCGGATGCCGAGTTGGAGCCGGCAAGAATGTCCGCTGACCGGCTCCGCGTCTGGATGGAGAACGATCCGGTTTTAAGGACGGCGCAGGTTACCGGCAGCTTCGGCGTAGCCGCTCATCCGGTTCATGGCACTACCGAAGAAGCATTGTTAGCCGTGGCCGAAGCGGGAATCCTGACGGCCAAAGCTCACGGCGGCAATCGGGTGGAAACGGAGAGCTCTCCGAAACCTTGATTTTTTACCGCAGAGGGCGCGGAGGACGCAGAGGAGAGCAAGGAATTATGACTTGGCTGTTTATGCGAATAATTAGTTGCTTCCAGCGGATGTCGAGGTTGGGGCAGAAAGCAACGCTTTCTCTTTTATTGGCCGCACTATTCACTGCGGTTCAGTGGTCCGGATATCATGGGCGTGGCTCGTGGGGCAGCCCGGTACCGCTGAAGGACGTATGGTGGCATTTCCCAATTTTAGCCCTCGTCTTATTTCTGTTTTTTGCCCTTCGTCAACGACGGCGACGAAGGAGCGAGTAAAGTTTTGTCGTCCCGCATAAATCTGCAGCAAAAAGGGTTAAGCTTTGTTTCCTCTGCGTCCTCTGCGCCCTCTGCGGTGAAACGTTCTAGATTTTTTTCACCGGTTTTGCCAGCCGCTTGGGCTTAGGCAGTCGGACGTCTTGCAGGGTTTGTTGAACAATCTGATCGATCACCGGCTGAGGAGTCTCGGCGGCGGCTTCCAGGGCCAATTCGTGAGCGCCCTTGCGTTTGGCCAGCAGCACGACCACATGGGCAATCGCCGCATGATCGGTACCCGTGCCTTCGGGAGTTTTAGCCTTTACGCCCACCGCTGAGGGTGCAATGCCCAGCAGTTCCGCCATACGCTGCTGGATGGCGGCCGCGTGCGGTCCGATCTTAGGGGCGGCCAGCACCAGCGTGGAATCCACATTGACTACCGCGTAGCCTTGGCGGCGCACTTGCTTGAGGGCTTCCGCCACGAATAGGGTCGAGTCTGCGCCCTTCCATTGCGGATCGGAGGGCGGAAAGTAGCCGCCAATATCTCCGGCCGCCACCGCTCCCAGTAAAGCGTCAGTCAAGGCGTGCAACAGCACGTCGCCGTCGGAGTGTCCCGCCAGGCCGCTGTGATGGGGCAACGTTACCCCGCCGATCCTCAGTACTACTCCGCGCTTAAACTCGTGGGAGTCCCAGCCAAAACCAATGCGCATGTCATCCTTGCAGTAGCTGGTAGTTAGTAGTTGGTAGCTAGGAGCCGAACCCCAACAGGCTCCCAAGAATCCTCGGCCCGGGCCCCTAACTACTAACTACCAGCCACTAACTACTGCTTTTTAGATAAAATTCCGCCAATTTCAGATCCGCCGGGGCAGTAATTTTGAAATTACGTGGCGAGCCCATGACTACGGCGACCTTGTGGCCGGAGCGTTCCAAAAGGGAAGCCTCGTCCGTGCCGGAGAAGCCATCTTCCAACGCCTCCTCCATGGCCTGTCTCAGCAAGCCGAAACGAAAGCCCTGCGGCGTTTGCGCCAGCACCGCTCGCTCTCGGGGAACCGTCGAGGTGATCAGCGCGTCTTCGGCGGAGCGGTCCACCAGTTTAATGGTATCCACCGCCGGTATGCCGACGATGGCGGCGCCATGTTTCACAACAGCTTCGATCACGTGGGCGATGATCTCCTGATCGATAAACGGGCGCACCGCGTCGTGCACGAGCACCACATCGTCGGCCTCCGCTTTGACCAGCGCGAGCGCTTTAGCGACCGATTCCTGCCGATGCTCACCGCCCTCGACCACATAGATCGGGACTGGGAAGTTTTCCTGGGCCAGGCGCGCATTGAGGTTATCGACCTCGGCCGCACGTACGGCCACGTAGATCTCCGCGATACCCGGAGAGGTCATGAACTTTCGCAGAGTGTGAATAACAACAGGCACTCCGCCCAGTTCGGCAAATTGTTTTGACGGGGCAGCTTTGGCAATGGCGACAGCGCTTTTGCCGGCGCCGGCAGCCGATGCCATGCGCGTACCCAGTCCCGCAGCCGGTATGATTACGATTACTTTCATGGGGATACGAAGTATATAGGGAGCAGGGGTGAAAATTCAATGGGCAACCCCGCAATTAGCAATTGGTAATTAGGGATTAGCCCCCAGGCCGGGACCAGGAAACCCCGTTCCACGTTTCTCGTTTCTCGTTTCACGACCTGAAACGAAGAATGCGGAGTTCTACATCTCCTGCAAGAAAATCACGCGTTCGTAATTTGTCCTAACGCCCGTTCTACAATCGGTGGAAGCGTCGGGCTTTAGCCCGACGAACCGAACGTCCTTAAAACTTGGGCCTTTAGGCCCGGTGGTGCGGGATTTACCTCCAGCGCCCGGGTGACCGAACTGTAGGGGCCATTGGCATTGGCCACCTCCCGAACCTGATCGGAACAGCATACACCGGGCCTAAAGGCCCGTCTGCCAACGAACGTCGGCTCACCGGGCTAAAGCCCGGTGCTTCCACCCGTGTGTATGCCCGAACCCCGACTTCAACTCTACGTTCCTCGTTCCCCAACGTGAAACGAGGAACGTGAAACGTGAAACGGGTTCTGTTCGCTACTCTTCCTTTTCCGCTACCACCGGGGCCACCGGAATGTCCGGCACTTGCGGAGTCGGCGCATTCGGGCGAATTCGATGATTCAGTTCCGCGGGACGCATGGGCGTAACGGCGGCACGATCATCGAATCTTCCGAAAATCATCTTGCCGGCGGTGGTTTGCAGCACCGAGGTCACCGCAATATCGATGGTCTTGCCGATCATTTTGCGGGCATTATCCACCACCACCATGGTGCCGTCATCCAGATACGCCACTCCCTGGTTGTACTCCTTGCCTTCCTTGAGAATGAACACCTTCATCAGCTCGCCGGGCAGCACAATGGGTTTCAACGCATTGGCTAACTCATTGATATTGAGCACTTCGACGCCCTGAAGTTGAGCAACCTTGTTGAGATTGAAATCATTGGTGACGATCTTGGCCTCGTACTGCTTGGCCAGTTCGATCAGCTTAAGATCGACCTCGCGTACCGCCGGATAATCGTCATCTACAATCGTCACCTGCAAGGCGGCGATCTTCTGTATCCGCTGGAGGATGTCCAGTCCGCGCCGGCCCCGGTTGCGTTTGAGCGAGTCGGCCGAGTCGGCCACCAGTTGCAACTCGCGCAGTACAAAATTGGGAACCACCAGCATGCCGTCCAGAAAACCGGTTTCGGCAATATCGGCGATGCGGCCGTCGATGATTACGCTGGTATCCAAAATCTTCGCCGCCCGCCGGGCCTGTTTTTCGCTTCCGAACAGGCCTCCCATGGCCGACAAGTCGAGTAAGTCGCCCTTGCTGGAACCTACCACCAAGCCTACGTAGGCCATCAGTAGCATGACCAGCAGGGCCAGGAATTGGCCGCTCTTAGGTTCGGGAACACTGGCGCGCAGCACCAGGCTGAACAGGAAGGCGCCGATGATGCCCAGAATGCTGCCGATGGCGGCGCCAATCAAGCGCTTCAAACTGATCTTCCGCACCCGGCTTTCGCCCAGAATTACGATCCCGCCCAGCGCCGCGCCCACCAGGGCAGCTGCTGTCGGATGAAGGTCGAAGGGCCGAAGTACGTAAGAAGTAAGCGCTACGATGATTACAAAACTAAACCGTATGATTGCGAGATCCAAGCCGGAGCCTCCTCTTCCCGCGGGAGTACATGCTTTAACCTGCCCCGGGGAGAACCCGGGGCGATACTCTCAATTCGATGCTGTGCCTCAGGTCCGGCGTCAAATAAAAAGGCTCAGCCTCGCCGAGTATACACCGAGGGCTGGCCCCGGAACCCCCGTTTCACGTTCCCCGTCTCCCGTCCCCCGTTCCCCTATATCCCGTTCCCCTTTGCACGTCGAGGAGCGCCGGTTGTATTTCGTTGTGCTTCAAACCGTTGGCCGAAGCGCCATGCAATCCGTTTCCGGTCGACACGGTTCCGTTGGCGAACAGTTCTGAACGGGGAACGTTGGAACGTGGAACGGGAAACGAGGATGTTATGAAAAGGGGAACGGAGACGGGGGACGTATTCTCCTGCTACAATCCGCCCATGAAAGCAATCATTGTTACCCGCGCTGGCGGGCCTGAAATGTTGGAGTTAGGCGAGTTCCCGTCACCCCAGCCGCAACCAGGAGAACTCCTGATTCAAGTCGAAGCTGTGGGCTTGAACTTTGCCGACCTGATGGGAATGCAGGGCAATTATTCCGGAGGGCCGCCCCCGCCCTACGTTCCGGGACGTGAATTTGCCGGTATCGAGGTAGCCACGGGAAGAGCCGTGATGGGCTATTCCGAATACGGCGCCCTGGCCGAGCAGATTGTCTCCGCCCCGACGCGCGTATGGCCCGCTCCCCCGCAGTTCACCACCGCGCAGGCTGCGGCTTTCCCCGTTAACTTCCTGACCGCCTTTTTCGCCTTCTGGGAGGCCGGGTTGGTGGAGCGCGCTCCGGATCACGATTTGCGTTTTCCCGGCGGACGCCGTCCGCGTGTTCTGATTCATGCCGTGGCTGGCGGCGTAGGTACCGCCGCGGTGCAGATTGGCAAGTTGCTCGGTGTCGAGATGTATGGCACCGCTTCCACCGACAGCAAGATCGAGGGCGCTTTTGCCCTGGGTCTAGACCACGGTATCGTGTACACCCGCCAGGATTATCAGAAGATGATCAAGGAACATACCCACGGGGAGGGCGTAGACGCCGTTTTCGAAATGCGCGGCGGGGAAGAGACGGCGCGCTCGATCCGTACCATGGGATTCCTGGGCCGTTGCATCCTGTATGGGGCCGCCAGTGGCAAGCCGGCGCAATTTGACCCCCGAGAACTCTACTCAAAGGCACAGAGCGTTTGGGGATTGTGGTTAAGCCGCTTGGCCTCCCGTCCCGAACCGATGCGCAAGGCCCTCGATTACCTGGCCCGCTGGGTAGCCGACGGCCAAATCAAACCCGTAATCGGCCAAACCCTTCCCCTGGAGCAAACCACCGCAGGCTACAAGTTGTTGCAGGAAGGCAAGAACTTTGGAAAAGTAGTGGTGAAAGTTAAGTAACGCTGTCGGCCCTCGGCCGTCGGCCTGAGGCAAACCCCGTTTCACGTTTTTCGTTTCACGTTCCTCGTTTTACACAAGGCAAAACCTGGGGCTTGTAGTTGGCGGCTTTCTAGTTACGAACTGTGCACACCGAACGGTAACCTTTCGGCACTGCAAAATTCCGGTCGGCTCCAACGTGGAACGAGAAATGTGAAACGGAAAACGGTCTTCTGGCCGAAGGCCGACGGCGCCCTGGCTTATTGCTTGTCGCTTATTGCTTATTGCTTCCTACCAGCCGTTCCACTTCCGCCTCGCTGAGCGGGTGCTGTTTGCCAAGCAGGTGCGTGACCAGGGAGATCTTCGCGAAATGTTCCACCCGCTCCATTTGCATGTAAGCGCTACGCAAGGAATCGCCGTAGGTCACCACCCCATGGTTGGCCATCAGGATGGCGTCGTGGCGCGAGACCAGGGGTTCGATCGAGGCGGCCAGTTCGGCGGTGCCTGGGGTGGCATAGTGCGCCAGGGGCACCGATCCCAGACACACGACCACTTCTGACAGCAACGCACAGTTGAGCTCAATTCCGGCGGCCGCATAGCCGGTGGCCGTGATCGGGTGAGCGTGAACGATTCCCTTTACGTCGGGCCGCAGTCGATAGATCAACAGGTGCATGCCAATTTCGGTGGACACCGCTCGCCGGCCGCGGATTTTGCCGCCTTCCATGTCCACCACGACCAGATCGTCCGGTTCCATGGAGCCTTTCGACATGCTGGTGGGCGTGGCCAGCACCTGCCCCGCATCGAGCCGCACCGTCATGTTGCCATCCGTTGCGACCACGAAGCCCTTCTGGTGCATCATGCGGCCCAGGGATACAATTTCTTCGCGAGCTTGCTGTTCCACGTCCATATACGCGCGTGATCCTGCGACAAATTCCTCGGAAAAGCCGGCAAACTTCGAGCGATTGCGAGCGACCCCAGGAACCGTATCGTATCGCATTGCGGCGAACCAAGGCAACGTGAGTGAATTACAAATTTGAAATTTAAAATTTAAAATTTAGAATTTGACCTGTGCTTGTTTCCGCCTTCGACTACCAGCTGCCTGAGGAACTGATCGCGCGCGAACCGCTGGCCGACCGCGCCGCCTCGCGTCTGTTGCACCTGTGGCGCGCCGATGGCCGCTGGCACGACCGGAGTTTTCGCGATTTTCCCGGCATGCTGCGCTCCGGCGATCTATTGGTATTCAACAATACGCGGGTGTTTCCGGCACGCCTGTTTGGACGGCGTGGCGGCTTGCATGCGCAGCCGCTCAGCCGCCACAATCCGGCATCTCGCGAATTCCTGGCGGGCCGGGTCGAAGTGCTGCTGACCAAGCAGTGCAGCCCGGATCTGCGGGAATGGGAAGCGCTGGTGCGGCCCGGCCGGAAAATTGGCCTTGGCGAACGCCTGTACTTTGGCGAGGGCGACCTGGAAGCCGAAGTCATAGCCCGCGGCGAGTATGGCGAGCGCCGGTTGCGCTTTGCTCCGGTCCCCGATTTCTTCGAGCGGGTGGAGCGCCTGGGACACGTACCGCTGCCGCCCTATCTTTCCCGCGAGGATCGCCCCGAAGATCGGGAGCGATACCAGACCGTCTATGCCCGCGAACGGGGCTCGGTGGCCGCTCCCACCGCCGGCCTGCACTTTACCTCCGAGATTCTCGAACTTCTCCATGTGGGCGGGATTCAGACCGCCGAAATCACCCTGCATGTGGGGTTGGGGACCTTCCAGCCGGTACACGTGGAACAGGTCGAGGAACACCAGATTCATCGCGAGTGGTATTGCATCTCTCCGGCGGTGGCCGAGCAGATCAATGCTGCGCTGGCAACCGGCCGCCGCGTGGTTGCCGTTGGAACTACCACCGTCCGAACCCTGGAACATGCCGCTACGCGTGGTGCCGGCCAAGTAGTGGCCGGTGCGGCGGAGGCGGATTTGTTTATTTATCCCGGCTTCCAGTTCCGCGTCGTTGGCGCCATGCTCACCAACTTTCATCTGCCCAAATCCACCCTGCTGATGCTGGTCTCCGCCTTCGCCGGACGTGAGCAAGTATTGGCGGCTTACCAGCACGCCATCCAGGAACGCTACCGGTTCTTCTCGTATGGCGATTGCATGTTCCTCGAATAGCCGCTGGGAACGTGCTATGATTTCGCCGCCATTCATACCGAAACCCATAGCTTCCATCGCCCAGCAGGGAAACGCAAACGTAGCGCCGGCGCCCTCGCCGGCGGGCTCTGCGTGCGAGATCCGTGAAGCATGAACCGTCGAAAACTTATCTGGCGAGCGGCCGACGAATCGCTTGATTCCTGGGAGGGGAGCCCGCGCAATCAGGTAAACAGAGTAATGATCCTCGCCAGCACATCATCAATAATGCTCTGGGGTACGCTTTCGAGTTTGTGGGCATGACGGGCGTGCAAGTCGAGCGGACGCGGCTGATCGCAACGAATGATGCCTTTGGTTTGTGTGCCGGCCGCCGCTAGCGAAACGGTAAATCCGGCGCCGCGGGCGAAGGCTCCTCCGGAGCTGATCGGAACCACGATTGGTACGCGGGTCACCGCGTTGAAGCGATCAGGCGAAACCACCAACACGGGGCGCGTGCCCTGCTGCTCATGACCTTGGGTTGGATCGAGGGAGACGAGATAAATATCGCCGCGCTTCATAACTCCCGCCCCACGGGTGGGACCTCAGTCCAAGAACGATCCTCGTCCGTGATGGGGGCCTTGGCATCGCATTGCGCCAGCAACTCGTCGAGTGTGTAGCCAGGCTTTACTTGAGCCTGGACGACCAGCCGGTTCCCCTCTACGGCCATACCCACCGTGGCTCCAGCGTGCAGATGAAGCAGATCCAAGATAGCGCGCGGAACCGCCAGCATGATCGAGCCCCCGACTTTACGCAGGTTGGTGGTGTGCATTATTTGTCCTTAAGTTATATTATCATATAACATTTCCGTGACGGTGCATTGGTCCCTGGGAACGCGGGCTGGCAGCCGGGCTGCCCGCGTTCCCGCGCCCGTCGACGGCGGGCAAGGGCGCAGCTCCTAACGCACGAGCCACCTCGCGAAGCGGCCGAGTTCAATTAAAAAGCAGCCGAAGACCAAAGTCCGCAGAAGAATTCTTTCGCAAGCAGTACAGAATCCATCATAGCGGCGTTCGAGTTCACGCGTTCGTTTGCCTGCCATGATCGCTCCTATTTTTTCAAATCGTCATGGCTGAACTGTGACGACGCACCTGGCTTCTTCAACACAGCCGCAGAAAAACTGGCTGCAAGGCTTTTCGCATAGCTGACCTTCCCCGTGATATCAGATGCGACCGTCTTTGACCTCTTGACCAATTCTTCCAACAAAAGTGGAATATTCTCTATTGCTCGGAGACGGTGCTCACGTGGCGCATCCTTAAATAGCCACTTCTCGTAATCATCGTCCTCAGGAAAGTGATGGTGTCCGTTGAGATGTTCGATGACGAATCCCCACTTTCCAGCTTCTTTCATATACGCGAGTCTCCAAGTGTTCCACACTAACCCTTCCTCGTCTGCCCAAGATTCGACGTCAACGCAAGCGGTGATTCCAACGTTTAGTTTGTTCAAGGTCGATTCGATTTCGGCTATTTCCCTCGTCAGTTGGTCGGACAACTCGTTCAACGAATGTGCTGCAGCAGCGAGTTCCTGAAGGTGCGCTTGGATTTTGGATGGATCAAAGGCTATGGGGTTTCTGGGCAGGGACATAAATCCTCGTTTTCTCAGGTTCAGCGAAACCTGCGCTCGCTCGGCGCAATACCGAGAGTCTTCGGGAAACCGGGCGTCAACCCGGGGTATCGTTCTATCGTACTAAGGCTACAAAATGGATCTTCCGATCCACGCACAATTATAACGCTTCTACAACGTGACGCATGCCTTGTGCCGCCTCTTTTCTTCGGGCTAATTCTGCACTTGCAACGGTATAGCTACATAAAACAAAGCACTTAATATATGCTTATGATCGTTCCAGGGTAAAAGATCATTAAATGGAGCTTGCAACGTGACAAAGGAACCTGACACTTTGGTAGTCAAAACTGACGACCTTGATGCGGTCAAAAATATCATCACATCACTTCAAGGCTTCGAGAAAAAAGATCAGGAACGAATAATCAGGTGGGCACTGGAGAAGATCGGCCTAGATATCACCGGTAGCGCGTCAGTTCCGATGGCTCCGACCATTGCCGAACCACCTGACTTGCTCGTGCGCCCAGCTAGGTCGACGCCGATCCAGCCGCAGAACCCTCAGCCTACGCATGCCTCCTCCGACATCAGAACCTTTTTTGCAGAGAAGAATCCCCAGCGGGATACTCACGTTGCTGCTACAGTCGCCTATTTTTACAGGTTCGAGGCACCTGAGCAGGAACGCAAAGAAGAGATTAACGCGAACGACCTGCGCGAAGCACTTCGTAAGGCCGGCCGTCCCGGACAATTGCTTAAGCCACTAAGGGCGCTGCAAAATGCGCGGACAACGGGATTACTAGACAGCGGGACGGAGTCTGGTCATTTTTGTATCAACTCAGTTGGAGAGAACTTGGTCGGAATGACGTTGCCGGGCAACGGCTCAGCTAAACGACCACGGCGGCAACGCGTAAAGAAAAAAGTTCCTAGCGGTCAGCGCCCTGTCCGAAAGCAGGCGTGACCATGAGTGAAGGGCAGCGGGCGATCGACGACGCAGTCAAACGTTGCGATTTCCTCAGGACTTTGCTGCGAAAAAAAATCTCTGTACAGGTCTGGTCCGAGGGCGAGCGCGGTACAGTCAAGGCAACCTGCCTTGCATGGTTCCACTCGCAACGCGGTCCGCTTGCCCAGCGCGTCCCCCCTTCGGCCTTGGCCGATCTTGATTCTTTATACAACGCGCTGTTGTTGGCGAGTGGTCATGCTGGTAGCAGGTCTGGATATCAAGAACTCTTGAAAAGCATCAAAAAGGGGCTACTGGTCGTACGCTCCGAGTGCATATTGGCTTCATTAGGCGCGTCAGCTAGCAAGTCGCCTGATCTAGCGCCAAGCTTCGCCAGTCTGGTTCCTGATCCCAAAATGCAGGCCATTTTGGAAAGACGCTGGAACGAGTGCGTGATTTGCTTGGCCGACGCGCCAATGGCGGCCACGGTTATGATGGGTGGTTTGTTGGAAGGACTGCTACTTGCAAGAGTGAATAGGGAGCCGAGTTTGAAGGCGGTCTTCACCGCCTCAAAGTCACCGAAGGACAAGAAAAGCGGTGCCCCGCTCCCGTTAAGAGACTGGATGCTTAAGAATTTCACTGATGTTGCACATGAGCTAGGCTGGATCTCAAATTCGGCAAAGGACGTGGGAGTTGTATTGGGTGAATACAGAAATTACATTCACCCCCAAAAGGAATTGTCACACGGCGTTGTCCTCACGAAGGAAGATGCAGTAATCCTTTGGGGTATTGCCAAGAGCATTGCAAATCAGCTCCTGAAGTAGTTAGTGAAGCGGTAAAAAACAGTGAAAAAGAAATCCTCAGCCACCCAGCTTTTTGGGGCGGACGCGCCCGCCACCGCTGCTGCTCCGCCGGTGACTCTCCCACCTTGCCCTCAAGGGGACAAGCCCGCCGTCTTCCTGCTGGACACCATGTCCTTCATCTTTCGCGCCTATCACGCGATGGCGCGGCAAAAGAGTATGTCTACGCGGACCGGTGTTCCGACGGCGGCCACCTACGTGTTCGTCAACATGCTGCGTAAACTGCGAGCCGATTTTCATCCGCAATATCTCGTGGCCGTCTTTGATGTCGCCGCGCCGACCTTCCGCGACCAGCAGGCCGGCGAAATCACTACGGTGCGTAAGTTCGACCTTAAGACGCAGACGTTTCAGGAAGTCGCCTATGGCGGTTACAAAGCGAACCGGGCCGAGATGCCGGCGGATCTGGTGCAACAGCTGCCCTTCATCCGGCGGGCTTTGGAGGTGTACCGCATTCCCATGCTGGAAGCGCCCGGATACGAAGCCGACGATGTGATCGGCACGCTAGCCCGCATCGCCGCCAGCCATGGCTATCCGGTCTATGTCGTTTCCAGCGATAAGGACATGCTGCAACTGGTAGACGATCATATCCGCGTGTTGAATCCGCCCAAGGACAATCTGATCTGCGATCGCGCCAAGGTGGAAGAGATCCTGGGTGTGCCGCCGGAGCGCGTGGTGGATGTGATGGCGCTACGTGGTGACCAGATCGATAACATTCCCGGCGCTCCCGGCATCGGCGACAAGGGTTCGGTCGAGTTGATCAAGCGTTTTGGTTCGGTGGAAGCGGCGCTGGAACGGGCGGCGGAAGTTGAAAAGAAGACCTACCGCGAGTCGCTGCAACAGAATCGCGATGTTGTAATGGTGAGCAAGCAGCTGGCGACCATCGATACCCATGTGGCGGTCAGCCTCGATTTGGCGGCGATGCTGGTGCAAGAGCCGGATGCGGAAGCCGCGCGCCAGCTATTCAGCGAACTGGAATTCAACACTCTGCTTAAGGACTTCCTGCCTTCCGTCGAGGTGGGGACTACCAATTATCGGGAAGCCGAGTCGGTGAGCGACGTGGAAGCGCTGGTCAAGGGACTGGCCCAGGGAGCCGCCTTGGCCGTGGCTCTGCCTGCCCTGCGAGTTTCCGCGATGGTTGTGGTGGATGCGGACGAAGTGCTCGTCCAGGAGGAAGGCGAGGAAGGCGACAACGGCCAAGAGCAACTCAGCCTGACGCCGGCCACGCCGGATGTCCCCCGGGAAGTTGAGGCATCTCTTGTCGATGAAGAAACCGCGCCACCGATCATCGCCATCTCGACCGTCCCAGGCACCGCCCTCACCGTGCTCCTGGAGAGTGAGGCGGGCGCGGCTCTGAAGTCGATTTTGGCGGACCCAAACGTTCCGAAAGCCATTCACGATTACAAATCCGTTCTGCATGCTCTGGCCGGCGAAGGGAGACAGATGGAACTGGCGGGCGTGCGTGACGAGCCCATGCTGTTCTCCTATTTACTCGATCCTACGTATTCGTCGCATAAGCTGGCCGAGATCGCGCTACGGCGCTTCAATCTGAAGCTGGGCGACTCTTCCTCCTCCCAGGGAGATCACAGCGAAACCGGATCTCGCCTGGCGGAGACGGCCGATACCACCGGGCGGCTGGCCGCCGCCTTGCGCCATGAGGTGGAAGAGGCCGGCCTGCTGCGGGTCTACAATGAAATCGATTTGCCGCTGGTCCCGGTGCTGGCGCGCATGGAGCAGGCGGGAGTCAAACTCGACGCCCATGCTTTGGCCAAAATGTCCGAGCGGCTCGAGCGCGAGTGCAAGCTCAAGACCAGTGAGATTTACGAAAGCGCGGGGCAGGAGTTCAACGTCAATTCGCCCAAACAGCTGGGACAAGTGCTGTTCGAAAAACTCGCGTTGTCCAAGCCCTTCAAGCGAGGCAAAGGACGGGCCATCTCCACGGCGGTCGATGTGCTCGAAGCCTTGGCCGCCGAGCACGCCGTTCCGCGACTGGTGCTGGAGTACCGGCAGCTGGCTAAATTGAAATCCACTTACGTGGATGCTCTTCCGGCCTTGCTGAATCAAGGCACACAGCGGCTGCATACCACTTTCGATCAGACCAATACGGCCACCGGAAGGCTTTCTTCGAAGAATCCGAATCTGCAGAATATTCCCATCCGAACGGAGTTGGGGCGCGAGATTCGCGCGGCTTTCATTGCCGAGCCCGGCCACCTGTTGCTCTATGCCGATTACTCCCAGGTGGAGTTGCGGCTATTGGCGCACTTCTCCCGCGATCCGCTCTTGCTGGAGGCCTTCCAGCGCGGAGACGACATTCACACCTTGACGGCGGCGCAGGTATTTGGGGTGCCACCTTTGATGGTGACGCCGGAGCATCGTCGCCGCGCCAAGGCCATTAACTTTGGCATTCCCTACGGGCTCTCGCCTTTTGGTCTGGCGCAACAGTTGGGCATCGATAATAGCGAGGCCAAACAGTTTATTGATGCATACTTCGAGCGCTATCGCGGAGTACGTGCCTGGCTGGATGCCACCATGGATGACGCGCGGCGCGAGCAGAAGGTTTCCACGTTGTTCGGGCGCATTCGTCCCATTCCCGATATCAATAGCAAGAACGCCAATCTGCGCGGCTTCGCCGAGCGCACGGCGGTCAATACGCCGCTGCAAGGCACGGCGGCCGATTTAATCAAACTGGCCATGATTCGCCTCGACGCCGAAATCCGGGCGCGCAGCATGCTCTCGCGAATGACTCTGCAAGTCCACGATGAACTGGTCTTCGAAGCCCCGGAAGGGGAAATCCATGCCCTGCGGGCATTGGTCCGGGACAAAATGGAAAACGTGCACAAACTGCGCGTGCCCTTGCTGGTGGAGATGGGCGTCGGCCAAAACTGGCGCGACATGGAATAGTGCGGGATTTCACCACAGAGGACACAAAGGGCACAGAGGAAACCGAAAAACAGCCGCAGATCAACGCAGATGAACGCTGATTAGGCCCTAGCCTGGATAATTCAAGAAGATTCTCGTCGTAGACCGGAAAGCGATGTCAGGGTGGAAGCGCTGGGCTTTAGCCCAGCGAAATGAGGTACAAAGTGTTATGGGCTTTAGCCCCGGTTCGTCCTCGTGCCGGGGTTAAAGCCCATTGCGTGTGCGCTCGAATTCACCGGGCTAAAGCCCGGTGCCTCCACCCTCAGGCAACCGAAGCCCTCAGCTTTCGTGAATAATCCAAGCTAGGAACAAAAAGCAAAAATACTTGGTGAATGGATCAATCAGCGTTTCTCTGCGTTGATCTGCGGCTGTCTTTCGGTTTCCTCTGTGCCCTCTGTGGTTAATTCTTTCGAGGAATGCTTCACGCACCCAGGGCTTTTTGGATGGCCAAGGCGACCCGATCGGCCAATTGCCGCATGCGGGTTTCGTCTTCCGCTTCCACCATGACCCGGGCCAGGGCTTCGGTGCCGGAATAGCGCACCACAATGCGGCCGTTGCCATCCAGTTCGCCTTCGGCCTGTTCGATGAGCGCGGAAATTTCCGGCATTTGATCCAACGGCTTCTTCTCGCGTACTTTGACGTTCTTGATCACCTGCGGAAACACCTGCAAATCGCTGGTCAGAGACAATAGATCCTGCTTGGAGCGCGCCATCTTCGCGATTACGCGTAGCGCAGTGAGGAGGCCGTCGCCCGTGGTCGAGTCGCCGTCGAGATAGATGATATGTCCCGACTGTTCGCCGCCCAGGGTGGCCCCGGTGCGGCGCATCTCTTCGAGCACATACTTGTCGCCCACCGGCGCCCGCAGCATCTGGATACCGGAGTCGCGCAGGGCGATTTCCAGGCCCATATTCGACATGGTGGTTGCCACCACCACGTTGCCCGGCAAGGCGCCGCGTTGCTGCATGGCTCGGGCCGAAAGCAGCAGGATGGCGTCGCCGTTGACCACATTGCCATCGGCGTCGGCAAACAGGGCGCGGTCGGCATCGCCGTCGAAGGTGACCCCCAGGGCAAAACGCGGCAGGCGGCTGACGCTGTTGCCCCGCCGCACTTCTTCCGCCAGTACGTCGGGATAGAGCGCGCCGCAGTGATGATTGATGTTGCGCCCATCGGGCTCATCGTGCAGGAACGTGGCCGTCATGCCACAACGGCGAAACACCTCGTGGGCGATCGGGGCGGCGGCGCCGTGGGCGCAATCCACCAGAGCTTTAATCGGGCTGAGGTCGGTGCCGGCCACACTGCCCACCAGCCAATCCACATACGCGGCCCGCAACTTGCCATTGCCCGGCAAACTCGAGGTGGGCAGCGGCGGCGCCTTGGCGATATCCGACTCCGGTTTTTCGAGGTGCGCGAAAATCTCGCTCTCTACTTCCAGTTCCACGCCATCGGGAAGTTTGTATCCATCGCCGCCAAAAATCTTGATGCCGTTGTCGCGCCAGGGATTATGGGAGGCGGAAATCACGATGCCGGCGGTAAACTTCTTGGTGCGCGCCAGATAGGCGATGCCGGGGGTGGTGATCACTCCGGCGCTTTCGACGGCAACCCCGTGGGAGATCAAGCCGCGGGCAAGGGCGTTGGCGATCCATTCGCTGGATTCGCGCGTGTCTTGTCCCAGAATGACCCGGGGGGCGGCAGAGCTCTTTAATAGATAGTGGCCCAGTGCCCGGCCAATTACGAAAATGGTGCGTTCATCCAACGGATACTCCCCGGCTATGCCGCGAATTCCGTCGGTTCCAAAAAGTTTTCTCATGCCGATCTCAGCTCTCTCTTCAACCTTCAACGCCCGCGCGGCGCGGCAGTTGATCCCAGCTCGCCACTTCGGCTCTCCGGAGTTACTACTACGCTGACGGTTAGGGGACGCGTCACTCGCACCATGGGGTCGGTGACGAAAATATGAATCCCCGAAAAAGTAGTTTCGCCGGTGATGCCGGCTACGTCAATCGCATCGGTCAGCGCGAAATGGATATTTTCCACTTGCTTTTGTGGACCGAGAACCAACGCCGAGGGTGGTTCTACGCGAATTGCCGTTCGAATTGCCGGATTCAGTCCCACCACCCGGGCCTGAATCGGCACTTCTCGCCAATCGCTCCAATCGAAGGTCAACTGCAATTGGGCCGGCACTACCTGTACGAGTTCGACCTCGCGGGGTAATCGGATCTGCGGGCCGGCCAGATCATAGGTGTGTTCGCCCGGCTTGGCTCCGGCCAAGTCGATCACGGCATGCACTTCCGATTGCGCCAGTTGACGCACTACCCGTCCCGGTCCGCGCACCCGGATCTGGACTTCGGGAATATTTTCGGTGCTGATCTCCAGATTCTCGGGGGCGTGCTGGAATTCCACCGGCACTTTGACCGCGACATAGTCGGTGGGATCGCGGGCTACCGCGACCCACAAAATGACGGCGGCTGCCAGAGCCACTAATTTCAGCGCGAAGTTGTGAAACACGTAGCGGCGCAAGAAGGCGATCATGAGTGCCGCTCCATCTCCGACGCGATATCGGGGTCTTCCGTGGAGCCATTGGAAAAAGGAGTTGGCAAAGTCGTCGTCGGCACGTAGCGGCGCAACAGTTCGCTCAAGCGCTCACGCAGTTGTTCCACCGTCAGGTCCCGTTCGATATTTCCACCCACCGCCAGGCTGATGGTGCCGGTTTCTTCCGAAGCGATCACCGCAATTGCATCCGTCTCTTCCGTAATGCCGATGCCCGCCCGATGCCGTGTTCCGAGTTGCATTGATATCGTGGGATTCATCGATAAGGGCAGAAAACAGGCGGCGGCGGCAATGCGATCTTTCTGTACGATGACGGCGCCGTCATGCAGGGGCGCGCTGGGCCGGAAGATCGTGGCCAGCAAGTCATAGGAAAGCCGCGCATCCAGGGGCACGCCGCTCTCGATGTAGGTGCGCAATCCGATTTCCCGTTCGATGACTACCAACGCCCCAGTCTGATTTTGGGAAAACAGATTGGCCGCCATCACGATGTCGTCGTAAGCCTCGGAGACATTGGCCGGCGTCAGATGGGAGAAGGTAAGCTTACGGCCGAGTTTGGCCAGGGCTTGGCGGATCTCCACGGCAAACACCACGATCAAGGCGAAAATCGCGTACGGCAGCAGGGTGCCCACCAGCCAATTGATCGTGCGCAAATCGGCGATGCGGGCCACCCATATTGTCAGTGCCAGAATCCCCACCCCGATCAGCATGGGTGCGGCTCGCGTTCCCTTGATTACCAATAGGAACTGATAGAGCAGCAATGCCACCAGCACGATGTCCAGCATCGCGATTGGCTGCAGTTCCGGCCAGCGACTAAGCAACGGTATTGCGGCAAGCCACATCATCCATTTAGACCCGCGAACAGCTGATGTTCATTGTAATGCAAGCCCCTAGGAAGGGAAGAGCCGCGAAATTTGTAAGCGGGTAATCGAAGAATCGGGGAGTGGAAAGCAGCCAAGGGCTTAGACTGGATTATTCATGAAGGATTTCGGCGCGAAGGAACGGTGGAAGCGCTGGCCTTTAGGCAAATTCTCCCTTAACTCTCCGTGTACTCCGTGACTCCGTGTCTCCGTGGTAGGTGTTGCGGGCTTGTTCACCGCGAACCTGCGGCGTGTTCAGGCGGCGCCATCATCCCCGGCTCTTGACCGTCGCATCGATGGTTCCCTTGGCCAATCGCACCTGAACCTGGTCCCCGGGGCTCACTTGGGTGGCCTCCTTCACCAGTTTCCCGGCAGAGTCGAAGACCAGTGCGTAGCCGCGTTCCAGCACTTGGAGCGGGGAGAGCGCCTGCAGATGCGTGGTTAATTGCTGCAATCGGGCGCGGCGCCGGAACAGGGCGGCGTGCGTGGCGGCCGTAAGCGCGCTGGTGTGCGCCTGTAGTGCCTGCCGGAGTTCCGCCAGTCGATGTCGGGGATCTTGCCGGCGAATGCGCGTGGCGGCGCCGTCGGCACGCTGGAATCCCAGGCGCAACCCTTCCCGCACCGCTTGCGCCAGGCGGTACATAAGCTCGTCGATGCGCTGCTGCCGACGGTTGATCAGATCTTGCATGCGGGCGAAGGCGCCATGCTGGGCTAATTCCGTAAGCGATTGCCGTGCCCTCAGCACTTGATAGCGAGCGGCGCGGGCCAACCGCTGCCGCAGATCGGCCACCTGCTGGTCGATTTCCTGCTTGGAACGGATTACCAGTTCGGCCGCCGCCGACGGGGTCGGCGCCCGCAGGTCGGCGACAAAATCGCAGATCGTGAAATCGGTTTCGTGGCCCACCGCCGAAATAACCGGTCGTTTCGAGGCGGCCACTGCGCGGGCCAGAGCTTCGTCATTGAAGGCCGCCAGATCTTCCAGCGATCCGCCTCCGCGAGCCAGGATAATCACATCCACGTTACCGGCGCGGTTGAAGTATCGCACCCCGGCGCTGACTTCGGCCGCCGCCGTCTCGCCTTGTACCTGTGCCGGATAGATCAGTACGCTTACCGTCTCGTGGCGGCGGCGCAGGATGTGGAGAATGTCCTGAATGGCGGCGCCCCGCGGCGAGGTGACAATGCCGATCCGTCTTGGCAACGCCGGCAAGGGCTTTTTGCGGGCGGCATCAAAGAGTCCTTCGGCCCCCAATTTCGCTTTCAACTGCTCAAAGGCGATTTGTAACGCGCCGGCGCCCTTGGGTTCCAGGTATTCGGCGGACAGTTGCAATTCGCCCCGGGCCTCGTACACCGTAACCCGTCCCCGGGCGATCACTTGCAGCCCATTTTCCGGACGAAAGCGTAACAGCCGGGCCTGCGAACGGAACATCACCACTCGGATTTGCGCGCCGTTGTCCTTGAGGGTGAAATACAGATGGCCGGAATCCGCCGGGCGGTAGTTGGAAATCTCACCTTCCACAAAAACATCGGTATAGGCGCGTTCCAACTCAGTGCGGACCGCGCCCACCAGATCGGAGATTTTCCAGATGCGTCGTACCGGCGGTGCGAAATTCAGCCCTAATTGGGAAGAGTCTTCCATCACGCGCAGTTTAGCATTTTGAACCGTTAACGCCGGAATCGCCCGATCAGGTACACGATCACGGTGAGCACCAGACTCAACAGAATCGAGGTGACCCAGGGGAAATATACGGTGGTCTTTCGGCCGCGGTAAATGATGTCGCCCGGCAAGCGGCCCACAGGGATGTGCAGTCGTCCGCTCACCATCAATACCAATCCCAGCACCAGCAGGATACTGCCAAGTAACACCAGGACTTTGCCCAAATCGTTCACTCGGAGATTTTAACAAGTCGCCACTCGCCACCGGCCACTCGTGACTCGCGACTCGTGACTCGCTATGATAGTGTCGCGTTAAATTCCTTGCCGTCAGTTCGGGAAAGGGAGGCAAGATGAGCCTCGGTTTGATCGTCTTTTTGGCCCTGGTGGCCGCCATCGTTTGTTTTATGATCGCGGTCTACAACGGCCTGATCACCCTGCGTGTTCGCGCCGATTCTTCTTGGGCGGATATCGACGTGCAACTGAAACGCCGCCACGATTTGATCCCTAATCTGGTGGAAACCGTAAAAGGATATGCGGCGCACGAAAAGAGCACGTTTGAAGATATTGCCAAGTACAGGTCCCTGGCCATGCAAGCCAGCACTCCCGCCGATCGGGGCGCCGCCGAGGGCCAACTGACCTCGGCCCTCAAGTCGCTGTTCGCGGTGGCCGAAAACTATCCGCAGTTGCGGGCTTCCGAGGAATTCACTTCCTTACAAGGCAGTCTGCAGGAGGTGGAAGGCGCCCTCCAGGATGCTCGCCGCTACTACAACGCCGTGGTCCGGGATTTCAATACCAAACTCCAGTCGTTTCCGACCAACGTTCTGGGCGGTATGTTCGGTTTTCAGCCCCGGCAATTTTTCCAATTGGATACTCCCGCCGATCGCGCTCCGGTGGAAGTGAAGTTTTGAAAGCAGAAGTTAGAAGTCAGGAGTTAGGAGTTGGAAGTTAGAAGCCGTTCTTCTTCTAGCTCCTAACTCCTGTCTCCTGAATTCTTGCCTTTGGCAGGAGGATCACTGTGGGCGGCGAAAGTAAGACAAACTTAAAAAGATTGTTCCTCCTCGGTGCCCTCTGTGTCCTCTGTGGTTCGCCGGCCTGGGGGCGCAGTTGGCGCATTGCCGATTTCCACGACACCATCCGCCTCAGCCAGGACGGTTCCGCTTTGGTCGAGGAGCGGATTACCGCGGTCTTTAACGGCCGCTTTCAAGGGATCTATCGGGACATTCCCATCGATTATCCCGGTCCTTACGGCGATAATTACTCGCTTTTCCTGCGCGTGCAGGCGGTGACCGACGATGCGGGAAGCGCTTTAAAATATGAAGCCCGGCGGAAGGGTCCCTACGAAAGCCTGAAGATTTATATTCCTGACGCCGAGGATGCAACGCGTTCGGTAACCATCCGGTATACCGTGCCCAACGCGGTTCGCTATTTTTCCGGTTACGACGAGTTTTATTGGAACGTAACCGGCAACGATTGGCCGGTGCCGATCGACCATGCCTCGGCGATCATAAGCTTTCCGCCCGCGGCCGCTGGCAGCCTGCGCGCCCAGGCCTTCGCGGGAACCTATGGTTCGCGTGAGCAGGAAGCTGGCAGCAATGTGGATGGAGCTGTTGCCACCTTTGAAACCACGAATCCGTTGGCGATGCGCGGCGGTCTGACCATCGATGTTTATATTCCCAGGGGGATTCTTCAGCAACCCAGCGGGCTAACCCGTATCGGATGGTTCTTGCGGGCCAACACAATCTTATTTTTACCCGGGTTTGCCTTGCTGGTGATGTTTACGATGTGGTGGTTCAAGGGCAAGGATCCGAATCCGGGCATGTCGGTGGCGCCCATGTACGAGCCGCCCGCGGGTCTGAGTCCGGCCGAAACCGGCACGCTGCTGACCGATTCGGTCGAGCCTCGCGATGTCACTGCCACCGTGGTGGATCTGGCGGTGCGCGGTTTTCTCAAAATCGAAGAAATCGACGACAAGCATTTGCTGTGGAGTAATAAGGATTATGTGTTTCACCTGCTCAAGGAGAAAAACGATTGGACCGGATTGCGTCCCTACGAGCGTGTGATGCTCAAAAATATCTTCGGCGGTGAGCAGACGATCCGCATGTCGGAGCTGAAGAACCAGTTCTATGTCGCTGTGCCCGTGATCAAACAGGACATCCTGGCGGCGCTGCGCGCCAAAGATATGTACAGCGTGGACCCGGAGGCGGCGGGAGGATACGTCGTCGCGGCGGCGATTGGGATCGGACTGCCCTTTGTGTTGCTGCAAGGTTTTCATGTCGTCGATTTTTTTCAGTCGGTACCGATGGCCGCTGTTGGTCTTGGATTGGCCGCGCTGATTGTAATTTTATTTGGCCGCCAAATGACCGCCAAGAGCATGCTGGGCGTGCGCACGCGGGTAAAGATCCTTGGCTTCCAGGAGTTCATGAAGCGCGTGGACGCCGATCGCCTGAAGCAAATGCCGCCGGACACCTTCGAAAAGTACCTGCCTTATGCCATGGCGCTGGGAGTGGAACATCGTTGGGCGCTGGCTTTCAAAGACATTCTGCGGGAACCGCCGCAATGGTATGTGGGGCCGGTCTATCCCGGTATGTTCTGGAATCCTCTCCTGTTCACCAACCACATGCATACCATGGCCACTGATCTGCATTCGGTCATGGTCACGGCGCCGCGCGCCAGTTCCGCCGGTTCGGGTTTCAGTGGCGGCTTTAGCGGCGGCGGTGGATTTTCTGGTGGCGGCTTTGGCGGGGGCGGGGGGGGTGCCTTCTAGCATAACGGGTGTGCGACATAAAAATGAAAACCAAAAAACACCAAAACCTTTTAGTGATGATGCCGAATGTCTTTCGAGCCAGAATCCCAGCCCGCGTAGCGGGCGGTATAAGGTTGAGCCCTTGCGATTACCCACAACTGGGGGCCAAGTCCCGCAGAACCGCTGTCGCGCCTAGGCGAGGATTACTCTTAATGAATTCATTGCCATGGCCGGCAAATCCGCATACGGGTGGAAGCACCGGGCTTTAGCCCGGTGAATTCCCGGTATCAATATGCGGGCCTTTAGGCCCGGCCGCCCGCGGCTAAAGCCGCCATTTTTGCGTCCTAAATTCACCGGCCTAAAGCCCGGTGCTTCCACCCATCCAGTCGCATTGAGCTTCTGCGTGAATAATGCAGGCTGTCTGAGTTGCTCCTTCTCTAAACGCCGCCCGTAGTCGAGATCAACTGTCTGGGGCAAGTTGAGAGTTGTGGGTAATCGCAATGGCGTGAGCCCGGGGTAAGAATTTTTATGTCGTGCACCCGCCTGTAACCCCCGGATCGGCTATTTTTCCATTTTTTGGCTTTTACACGCCCTCCTCGGTAAGATAGCTAGGTATACCAATCCCTATTAATCAGGCTGGCTCAGGTGTTTCACGGATTACCACAAGCTGCTACCCTCGTGATATAACCACCACTAAGAAGCAACTCTGATTACGGAGGTACCGTGGCGGACGCACGTACAGGCAAACGCTTCCCGGTGAAGCTTCCGATTCGCATTCACATTGACGAGTCGGATGAAGAGCAGGCCGGGACCACTGCAAATGTGAGTTCGGCGGGGGTATTCATTCAGGCCGCTGGCCCCGCCACATCCGAGCGCGAAGCTGCGGAAACGCCGGCTTGGCGCCAGGGATCAATGGTCGAATTCGAGATGGTTTTACCGGCCGAAGTGATTGGTGCTCTGGAAGATGTCAAGGTGCAATGTCGCGGCCGGGTAGTCCGGGTGGAAAAGGCCGATGCCGGCCATCCCGAAGGCGGCGTTGCGTGTGTAATCGATAATTATGAATTTGTGCGAAAGTCTTGAGCCATGCTGAAACTGATATTGGGTGATAATCAAGCAATTTTCCGAGCGGGCATCGCCAAAGTACTGGCGGTGGAAGACGACATGCGAATCGTCGCGCAAGCGCAGTCGCCCGAGCAGATGATCATGGCGTTGGACAAGTTTCGTGCTGCCTTGTTGATCTGCTCCGCTACCTTTCATCCCGACCTGAAAGTTCTGGTCGATGCCGCCAAAGAGGCCAAGACCCGCATTATCGTTATTGCCGAAAACGGCGAAGACGCGGGCAAATACTTGGCGGCCGGCGCCGCGGGCGTGGTTTATCGTAATGTCGCCGGCCCCGCTCTGCTCAATTGCGTGCGCAAGGTGGCGCGCGGGGAAACTTGTTGCCAGGATGTGGCGGTTACCCGCGAGGTGGCCGATAACGATATGGTCGGCGCCCGCGTGCGCGACCGCTTGACCCCCAAGGAACTGCGCATTATTGCCTTGATCGTGCAGGGTTATAAGAACAAGGAAATCGCTACCCAGTTGGGGACCACGGAACAGGTGATCAAGAATTATCTGCGAAACGTGTACGATAAAATCGGCGTTTCCGATCGTCTGGAACTGGCATTATTTACCATTCATCACCGCATTTTGGCGGAAGCCGCCGCGGCTACTGCCAGTCCGCAAAAGGTCTAGCTCATTTTTCTTCTCCGCCCCCCGCGCCGGTTGGCGCTCGGGGGCGTTTTTGTGTGGCGTGAAATCGTGGAACGAGGATCGCGAAACGAGCAGCGTGCTAGGTTGCCGCTTTGAGACTGGTTTTCAGCAGTTCGTTCACGATGGTTACCAGTTCGCGAGGGTTCACTGGCTTTTCCAGGTAGAGATCCGCCAGCGGTTCGGCCGCTTGGAAGGCCTCGGTGACATACCCGGACACCACCACCACGGGCACTGTGGAGTGACTCTTGGCAGCCTGCACCACGGCGCGTCCGTCCGCATCTCCCAAACGCCAATCGGTTACCACCGCGTCATAGCTATTGCTTTGTAGCTTTTCAATGGCATCGTGAGCGGAAGTGGCGGCAGTCACCGTGTGGCCAGCCGCTTCAAGGATCTGGCACTTCAACGCGACGACGTTTGGCTCGTCATCGACGCACAGAATTCTCGCCATAGGCTCCTTTTGTCGCCGCACATACTCGCCTGCGGACTGGGCTGCCCATTCTGCCCTTTGCTGGTCAATTCTCCGATGCCCTGCGTTGGTTGTCAATCGCCCGCCTGGGCGATTGCCCTTCGAGCACTACAGAAGCCCAGCCAAATGGATAAGTTGTATGGCCGCCCAGGCAAGCCGGGTTGCAGGGTTATGGGACACTCTCCAATGCGGGCTATTAGCTCTTCTTGCTCTGCTTTTTTCGCCCCTTTGCCTTGGCTTTCACCTTTACCGCTTTTCCAAACACTCGTTTGAATATCTTGTCCACATTCCGTAGCTGCCGCTTTAACTCGAAGGCGCGCTCGATCTTCTCCGCCGGCACGCGGGCGGAAATCTCGGGATCGTTGGCTACCAGTTCACGAAAGTTGAGCCCTTCTTTCCAGGCACGCATGGCGTTCCGCTGTACCCAGCGATACGCTTCTTCACGCAACACGCCTTGTTCCACCAAATCGAGCAGCAGCTGTCCGCTGAATACCAGCCCGCCGGTGCTCTGCAGGTTGGCCTTCATCCGCTCCGGATACACCAGCAGTTTTTCGATCAGGTTGGCGGTCTTATTCAATAGGTAATCCGTGATAATCGTCGAATCCGGCAGGATGACCCGCTCCACCGACGAATGCGAGATATCGCGCTCATGCCACAGCGCCACATTCTCCAACCCCGCCTGCGCATTGGAGCGCACCACCCGAGCCAAGCCGCTAATCTGCTCGCAGGTGATGGGGTTCCGTTTATGCGGCATGGCCGAAGAGCCTTTCTGGCCTTCGCTGAAAAACTCTTCCGCTTCGCGCACTTCCGTGCGTTGCAAGTGGCGGATTTCGGTGGCGATCTTATCCAGAGTCGAAGCAATCACCGCCAGGGTGCACAGGTAGGCGGCGTGGCGGTCGCGTTGAATCACCTGCGAACTGATTGCGGCCGGTTGCAAACCGAGACGGGCGCAAATCTGCTCTTCCAATTCCGGCTCCAGATGAGCAAACGTGCCCACCGCCCCGGAGAATTTGCCCACGCGCATGTCTTCGGCGGCGCTGCGGAAGCGGAGGATATTGCGTTCGACCTCGGCGTACCAGTTCGCCAGCTTCAGGCCAAAAGTGATCGCCTCGGCATGGACGCCATGCGTGCGGCCCACCATGGGCGTGTCCTTAAAGGCCAAAGCGCGCACTCGCAGAACGTCGCGCAAGCGCTCCAAATCCCGCAGGATCAGCGTGGAGGCCTCGCGCAACTGCAGGGCCTGGGCGGTATCCACCACATCATTGGAGGTCAATCCGTAATGCAGCCAGCGGGAAGCCGGCCCGATGTGCTCGGCGACCGCCGTAGTGAAAGCGATCACATCGTGCTTCACTTCACTCTCAATGGCCAAAATTCGATCGACGCTGAAATCGGCTTTTTTCCGAATTTCGCGGGCGGCCTTTTGCGGCACCAGCCCGGCTTCCGCCAGGGTATCGGTGGCCGCCAACTCCACGGCCAGCCACATGCGAAACTTGTTTTCGTCACTCCAGACACGGCCCATCTCCGGGCGGGTATAGCGGGCTATCAAGGAAACTCACCTCTGTCGTTTTTAAGTTTGCTGTTTGCAGTTTACAGCTTATAGCAAAACCGCAATTAGCAATTGGCTCTTGGCAATTGGCTCAAACCTTTCTCGCCGCTCTCCCGGTTTTTACTGCCCTAAATGCCTAGCCCATTGCCAATCGCCTATAATGCCAATCGCCAATTGTGATTTTGCCCCACACAACCGCGGATTCAACGCAGCTGCCCGCTAATCGGACAGCTGGCGCAAAGGGTTAATCCTTGGCCCCGATCCTATCTGCGTTTATCAGCGTTGATCTGCGGCTATGCGGTTTGGGGTTTTCGGGGTTCAGGGCCAACAGCCAATCGCCAATTGCCAATTGCGCTTTTGCCTCCGAGTTTTTTCTAGTCGTGTTACGATTGGCAAAGAGTTGCCCCATGACCCCATCGAGCCATTTCAGCGAAATCGATTGTCGAGCTTTAGCGGAGTTCCGTTACCAGATCCGCCGCTTCCTGCGTTTCAGCGAAGCCGCCGCCCGGGCCGTCGGCCTCGAACCGCAGCAACACCAATTGTTATTGGCGGTAAGAGGCCTGCCCAAAGAGATCCCCGCATCCATTGGCGAACTGGCCGAGCGGTTGCAGATTCAGCATCACAGCACGGTGGAACTGGTAGACCGCATGGTCAAGCACGGCTATGTGCAACGCCGCCGCGACCAGGCCGATCGGCGTCAGGTGTTGCTGCAGTTAACCGCCAAGGGGGAGAAGATCCTGCGCGAGCTTGCTGGGCAACATGCCGACGAGCTGAAAATATTGGGCCCGGCACTGATCATTTCCTTACGCCGTAAACCGGCTCCTCCACGCCGCGTTCCCGTCAAGAAGAGTTCCAAGGTCACTAGTGAAAAGCGTAAGCCGGCGGCCGCTAAGCGGAGCAAGTAGCTGTCCATTACCCGCGTGTCCCGCCCCTGATCGAGTCGCGGCCCGCCGGAACGGTAGAAGCTTTTTATCCGCGGCTGGTACGCCTTGGTCTAAAAGTGGATCGTGGGCCCGAACTTCACGCTCAAGTTATTGACCGTGCTATTGCCGAAGTACATAAAGTCCCCGACATCCAAGCGCAGTCCCACCGGACCAACCGAAAACTCCACTCCTCCACCGGGATAAAACGCCGCGTCCGTCTGGCTGGAAAAGAAATTTCCCGTAGCCGAGGTAAATCCGGATGTCGGGTTGGTTCCCGAAAGGCTGAAGTTTACGAACCCGCCCTTTACCTCGCCAAAGACGCGGGCATGCTTGGTGCCCCGCCAAAACATTGGACCGAACAGGCCATGCCATAACCGCAGTCCATTGCTTTGCGTGAATGTCGCCGAAATGTTCGCGCTGTTGACACCACTAAGGGTGCTGGTGACGTTTCTTTCGAAATCGTAAGCCATATCCGCTTCCAGGTTGACATGACGCCCCACCCCGGCTCCCAGTCTGCCGCCTACGCCAAAGTAGCCCACGCTGGGAGAGCTATTCAGTCGGAAATAGTCCGCAAAGGCGCCGATTTCGAAGCGATCTCCACTCTTGCCGCTGCCGTTAGCGTTGCCGTTGCTCTGTGCTTGGGCAAGAGGCGCGACTGATAATGCCGCTGCTACAAGCAATCCCGCGATCCATTTCATGTCCCCTTCTCCTTTACCCTCAAATATCTTCTATCTTCCGTCGCCGCAAACACCTTCCTAAGACCCCCTGAAGGCCACTGCGGCGAAGATTTGCGTGAACACTGAAGCATGGGATGAGCATGAACACGCAAGCGTTGGCTCGTCGGAATATCCACCCGCGGTGTCTGACAACGAGGGAAGGCCTCCGGACATCGAATCATATACAACGTCAAGTTCAAGTTATGGAGGTAGGGCATATGGCGCTTTTTGCCATAGATATAGACAACCTGCAGGAGCTGTTCGTGGAACAACTGCGCGACCTGTACGACGGGGAACAACAGATTACCGAGGCTCTGCCGAAGTTGATTGAAAAGGCCTCGAACCCGGAGCTGAAGAAGGCTCTGCAAGAGCATCTGAACGTTACCCGGATCCAGATACAAAGGTTGGATCAAATCTTTACGGCGCTCGAAGAGAAGTCGTCGGGGGCGACCTGCAAAGGGATGAAGGGCGTGATTAAGGAGGGAGAGGAACTGGTTTCCAAAGGTACGAATCCGGGCGTCCTCGATGCGTGCATTATCACTTCGGCGCAGCGCGTGGAGCATTATGAAATCGCCGGCTATGGAACGGTCCGTAGCTATGCGCAACTGCTGGGGGAGCAAGAATTCGCTCGCCTGCTGGAGCAGACGCTCAACGAGGAAAAGGAAGCGGATGCCATGCTATCCCAGATCGCGGCCACAGCGAATGTCCGAGCCGATAAAGCCGCCTGACCAATCACCTCGAAGAGGCATCCCCGGTGCCGCTCTCCCTCATCCATGCCCAATAGAATCGAAACTTCGAATGAGCCGCCTTTGCGTACGAGCACGGGGGAGATACGAGTCTGGGGTGCGAGGATGCTCATCGCAAGTGGGCGCTAAAGGATGATTTATGAAGGGCATAGCAACAAAGATGAGAACGTTGGTTACATTGCTGGCGGTGGTTGCGATGGGCGTCACCGCCATATGGGCGGAAGAAAGCAAGGCAAAAGAACTGGAACGCGTCAATGCGGCGCAAAAAGTGTTGAGCGAAGTGCTGGCCACGCCCGACAAAGGCATTCCCGAAGAAATCCTCAGCGGTGCGCACTGCGTCGCGGTGGTGCCTTCCATGCTCAACGGAGGATTCGTAGTCGGCGCCCGTTATGGCCGCGGAATCGCCACCTGCCGCACCGCCGCTCACAACTGGAGCGCGCCGGCGCCGATTCAGATTGAAGGCGGCTCCTGGGGCTTGCAGATTGGCGGCGAGGCCATCGACCTGGTCATGCTAATCATGAATCAGCATGGCATGCAGAGTCTGCTGAGCAGTAAATTCAAGGTCGGAGCAGACGCCTCCGCCGCTGCCGGCCCGATCGGACGGAACGTGTCGGGGGACACGGATTGGAAGATGCGCGCTGAAGTCCTCACCTACTCGCGCGCCCGCGGCGCTTTTGCGGGAATCACGCTGAATGGCGCGGTGATCAAACAAGACACTGACGATACTCTCGCGCTTTACGGCAAAGATGTCTCTTTCGAAAACATTCTGAACGGCAAGGTCCCTGCACCCCAAGGCACCAAGCCTTTCTTGACGGAAGTCGCCAAGGATTTCCACGAGGCTAAGGCCGCGGAGGGAGAACATGCGCAAACCGCCGGGGGCACTGCCGGAACCACTACCGGGATGCACAAGAGTTCCCATCAGACGACGGACAACACAGGCAGCGTGGCCGGCAACACCCAGGCGCAGGATTCAAACATGACGCAATCCGGTACGACGGGTATTACTGGCTCGCCGGATCGCGTACAAACCAACATTCAAAACGCTTTGCAGAATACCGCGGGGCTGTCCTCGCAAGACGTTAATGTCAAGGTTTCCGGGGATACCGTGTCGCTCTCCGGTTCCGTGCCGACCGACAAGGACAAAGCCACAATTCGCCGGATCGCTCAAGAGAATGCCGGCGGACGCACGATAGATGACAACAATCTGGTCGTGAAGTAGTTTACGTCGCCGTCGCTCCGGCGACTTTACCACCTATGAGGTGATTAAGAGGAGTTGGATATGAACAAAGACGAAACGACTGGAAAGATTAACGACGCCGCCGGACGGGTCGAGCGCCGGATCGGAGAATTGACCGGAAACGAAGAGACGCAGGCGCGCGGCGCCGCACGCCAAGTCAAAGGAAAACTCCAACAGATGAAAGGCAAGATCAAGGACGCCACCAAACATAAGAAGAAAGAGGCGGCCTGACGCTCACTACTGCTTGTTAGTCCGGCGGGGTGGCGAGCGACGATAGAGCTTGCCTCCCCGCTTTCGAAACTTTGAAACCTTGAAACTTTGAAACCTTTTGCAACCTGAGCTCAGGGGCTCTGATTAGCCCGAAAATGATAGGCAACGTTCGCCGCCACATAGGAAGGCAGCCGAACCCCTACCACCCGTTCACTGGGTTGGGTATCGGGGGCTAACGCGAGAAACTCCGTTGTTTGGCCCGTGTAGCCACTGGCAATCATGAAAGCGAGGCCAACATCGACGCGCCCCTGGGCGATGGGACGCAGCAGGGCGCCGCGCAGTTCTTTGACGGCAATGGAGACGAATCCATCGCCCAGCGGCTTGCGCCCGACGTATTCCAATTCGCTGCGCACTTGCATCCGCCAGGGCAGGTGATCGAGGGTTCCCAGCAAATCCATAATGGTGCGCGGCGCCTCCGGCGTGGGCTCGCCCGATAGCAGATCCCGAGCGTCCGCTTTGGATAGCGACGCCTGCAGCAGTCCTAGACGAAAGCGATGGCTCCCGGTGACGGTTAGAAATTGCAGCCGTCCGGGACCTTCGTTTTCTTGCAGTCCGGTATCCGGATCGATCTTAGCCAAGTTGGCCGAAGTGGTGACGTGCCCCAGCGTCATCCGAAGATCTGTGGTTCCGATCAGCTTACTTAGCACGAACTGATAGGAACGCGCTTTCTCGATTAACGAGCCTTGAGCCGCGCCCATACCGATTCGCGGGTCGTTGGTAAAAAAGGCTTCGCCAAAACTTAGAGCGGCATTGGGCAGCCATCGGTTCGCGCCGGGATTGTAGGAGAGCGTCGCCTTGGGAGAGTTCACCCCCGCAAGAGTATTGAAGGAGTTGGCTGAATTCAGCAGATCCATGTTGTTGATGCCCACTTCATCGCGACGAAAGCCCGCATAGTAGCGGAGGTGGCTCCCGATGCCGCCATTCAGTGCAACATAGGGAGCGACATCGCCAATCGTCAGATTGTTGGCGGTGACCCGCTGAAAAGGGCCATAGGAATCCGGGTGGGTGGAAGCGTAGTGGTCTAAATCAAGAGGGTGAGGCGCCTCGCGAAGATAGTCGGTGCCTACGAGCAGGGACACATATTTGCTGATCTTATTGATATAGGTGCCATTGCCGCCGGTGACCGTGCGGAATTCACTTTGGCGAATCAACCCATCGCCGAAATTCGAGTACAGCGAGAGATTGTATGTCCGAAAAAGGCCGGAGAGCTGCAGTTGCTGCCCTGCTGGCAGCTTCCACCGGTCGTTTACGCTGAGCTCCGCGGTGTGCGTTTGGTCTTTTTGGCGGGGATCAATTGTGTCCTGTAAGCCGGGCACTCCCAAGGGCGTCAGTCCGGGAACAAAAGATGTTCCGTAATAGCCGATGCCGAAGATTGTCACTTCATGGTTTTGCCAGTCATATACCCGGTAGCCGTTGATCTTATACTGCTGCCGATGTTCCAGCCGGTCCAGCAGACCATTTCCATAAGCCACCTCCAGCGCAATCCAGGAGCGCACATCCGGCCCCGCCGGGCTAAATCCGCTTACCACGTCCATGTCGCGGTAGTCTCCGGTGATGGTAAGAAACGGCGATAGCACCGGCCGCAAGTCATAGGTGGCGGCCAAATTTAGGGCATGATTGCCTTCCAGCACGTTGAAGGCGCCGCCATCCACCTCGACGGCTTCCAGCACTTGCGGAATAAGTACGTTGGGGTCGGCATATCCATTGCCGTGAGCATTGGCCGACAGATTGTTGGGGTCGCGATAGGTTCCCACCGCGATGTATTGCGCGATCGGTTCACCATGATCGCCCGCCACCCCGGGAACGAAATATTGCGGAGCTTTAATTCCCCCGGACGCCGTCTCGATCGGCAGCCCGGGAATCGACACTGGCGCTCCGGGCCGTCCCGGGTTGGCATCCAGCATGTCTTGCCGAACGACGACACGCTCTCCCGGATCGGGTGCCGCCAGTGTGCTTCCTTCCGCATTCGCCGTCACCGTGACCGTTGCATTTTGCCGCTTGAGCTTCAAAAACTGAATGTTGATGTCGGTCTTGGCCGCGTTCACCGCCAAGAGCTTTTCTGCCGGCTCAAAAGCATCGGCGGTCGCCTGAATCAGGAATTGGCCACCCGATGGAACGTGGAATTCGAAGTAGCCATTCTCCGCCGTTATCGTTTGCGCGGGCGTACCCCGCGGTCGCGGAACAAGCTTGACGGCTGCCCGGCCGACCGATTTACCGTGCGGATCGAGGACGTGACCGGAAATCGTAAAATTCCGCCCCCATGCCGCCAGGGAAACCAGGATGAATACCAGGAAAAGTGCACACCGCATGGTCTTTTATCGTACTCTGCTTGCGCCCCTATGCTTCACCGAAAAATCACCGCGTCCTTACCGGTGACCGTCACCCAAGCATCCGGCAGCGGGCAGCTCACAATGGTCGGCTCTCATCCAAGAAAATGGTTGTGCAAAATATGCGGGTTCCCGGCACTCCGTGGCTGCTTATTTCTGTATGAACCGAAACTGGTTGTGACGCACACACTGAGGAGATTTGATGTTCGCTGTAATGAGAAACGGTTTGATTCTGATACCAGCCATGGGTTTCGTCATCGCGGCCGCCACCGGCGTTGTAATTCGTGCCCGCAGAGCCCGCGAGGACAAACGGATGCGCGACGGCTTCACCCTGCTCGATTGACCTGAGCCTGTCCGACATAACGATGCGGGAAAACGACTTCCACCACGGAGACACGGAGACACGGAGACACGGAGAACACGGAGGCTTTTCAGGTTTCAAACCAACCTGGACTCTGTGCCCTCCGTGTCTCCGTGCCTCCGTGGTGGGGGTTTCCTTCCGGAAAACTCACCTGTGCTCTTGCTCACGCTTAACGGCGGCCAGGAACAACGGCACGCTGCTCGGAGAAATTCCCCAAGTCTCCTTGCCGGTTTCTATCAGCAACACCCGGTGAGTCAGGGTGGTGGCGCACATCCGCACTTTGCCGACTTTGGCGAAGCGCATGGAAAACAGCGCGTAACCCGGTAGCTTCCAGCCCTCCGACCACGGCAGATAGACGAGGTCCTTTTCGACGATATTGCGCACCTCGGAAACCGGAATGGTCCAGCGAAACGGGCCGCAGATCAGCTTAATCTCGCCATTTCCCACCACATAACGCATGGTGGGAAAGATGAACAAGAAAAATCCCGCAATCAGCGGAAGGGCCAGCGACGGCCAAACCAGTACCCGTGCCAGATTGGTTCCCAGAGGCTTGGCGTGTAAGCCGGCCATCAATACCACGGGGATGAGAAGAAAAACCACAATGCTGGAAATCCACCCCACCACAGATGGCCGGGCACGAAGCAATATGTCCCGGCCGCGGGCCGGTGCCCCGGGTCTTTGTCCGCTGGCTGCCGGTTGGATGGTCTTTCGTTTTTTCATTAATCTACAATCTACGCGATTGCCGATCAAAAAAGGAATCTCGCGCGGAGGCGCAGAGGCGCGGGGAAGGCCGGGGTGCCCGGTTCTTTGTGCCGCCCCAAGGTCCCGCCGTTCCGTCCGAGTGCGTACTGGCGACAGAGGCGGTGTGTGGCCCTAAGGCGAAGCCTCCCGCTTTGGTTGCGATACGACCATGAAATGGGGCGCGCTGTCCTTGTCTTCTCCGCGCCTCTGCGCGAGATTCCTTGCCTTCACCAAGTCTTCTTGATCCGCGCATCGAAGCCGAAGCCCCCGTTCTGGTCGCGGGTGCCGCTTATCGAGACTCTTGGCGTGATCTGGTATTCCCCTTGAATGGTCTGGCGTTGGAAGGAAGTTACATCGGTGGCGAAGGTCACAAATAGATTGCTGGTAACCCGCTGCTGTATGGCCAGGCAAGCGCCGGGATTCTGTTGATCGCAACCCAATAAAGGATCGACGGAGATTTGCGAAATGCCGGCGATTTTTTGCAACCGGCTGGTGACCTGGCTGGCGACTCCGGAGGCGATGGCCGATTCCGCCTCAAAGTTCGTGGAAGTCGGATTCGCCGCCGACGCTTCCGTCGTCTTACCGAAGGCCAGCAAATTGATGATGTCGGCCGCCGCGAGCGCCGGATCGGAAGAATATTCGGTGCGCAGTTGATTGGCCGGGCCTTGAAAGCGAAGGTGGATATTGTACTGCTGGATCGTGGTGTCAGCCGCGATGTTCACCACCGGCTCCGTCTCGAGTGGGTTGACGAAATCGAGAGTGCTTTCCTGCAAGACGTAGCGGTTACCGCGAAATACCAGATCGCCGCCCGTCAGGTTCACGCGACCGAGGATCACCGGCGTGCCGGCGGTACCGGTGACGCGCAGGTTGGCCGAGCCTTCCACACTTAAGGTCTTACTGACCACGTGCACGTTACTGGTGGACTGCACGCCAAAGTTCAATTGCAGATTCTGGCTGAAGCCCTGCGCTGGGGCAGTCGGTCCCCCGTTCGTCAACTGCGTGACCAGGCTCATTAGATCGAAATCGGGAGTAAAGGCTACTTGGTTCACCTTGACCCTGCCGCCCATCTGCGCGGCTTGCGGTGTTCCGGTTAAGGCGAGATCGGCATCCACGGTCTCGCGTACCGTCTCGGGATACAGCATACGAATTCCTTCCGCCTTTAGCGCGAGGTCGAACTGCACGGATGGCCGGTACAATATGCTGCCCGAGGCGGTCACGGCGCCACCTCCAATGGTGCCGGCGAATTGCGTAATGTTGAGGCGATCTTTGGTTAAGCTCAGAACTCCGTTGCCATTCTGCAACCCGATGGGCGCCTGGGCGGTGGCGAAATTAGCGTTGACGATCTTGACCTGCCCTTCCACGTTGGGATCGCTGCGCTGGCCGTAGGAATTGATGTTGAATTGCAGTTGTCCGGAGCCGGCGAAATCGGGATCGAACAATTGCGCCAGGCCCAGATCCACCGTGCCCTGCAGTAACAGGGAGACAGGCGCGTTCCCTTGGATGGGGATCGAACCCTGGAATTGCAGATCGGTATCCGTGCCTCGTAAGGCGGAGCGCTGCACATCGAGGACTCCGTTCGCGAAATCGAGATGGATTGGGCTCACCGCCCCAATCTGCACTTGATTTCGATAATTAACGGCCAGCGACGGAATCGTAATGTGTGCTTCGAGCCGCGAAATTTTCTTGAGCGGACCGCGCAAAGACCCATGCAGTTCCGTCTGGCCGGTTACGTTGCCCGCCTGCGACGGCGCGTATAGAGCGACCAGCGGTTGCAGCGGGATCACCTGCGTATCCAGCGTTGCGCTCGCCTCATAGTCTCCGGTCAGATTGATGGTGCCGCGTCCGCGCACATAGGTATTCACCGCTTCCGAATTCAGTACGACATTGGCGACATGGTCAGCGAGAGTGGCTTGGACGGTAACTCCGCTAATCGTCTGGTCTTGCACCTTCAGCTGCGGAATACGAATGGTCGCCTGCAATCCCGGATTTTTCAGGCTGCCGCGTCCGTCGGCGTTCAGGCTCACGATTCCCGTCAGGTTCAGCTTCTTCGCCTTCAAGAGCTGTAACTGGCCAAGCTGGAGATTGGCTAGTTGGAATTGCGCCTCATACGTTTGTCGTTTAGGGAAATATGTAAGTACGCCGTGCGCGGAACCCGCATTCATCTTCGCGATCAGATTCGCGTGGGCTTCGTTGCCATCTCCTTGAAAGGCCAGGCTCACCGACTGGAGCGGCTGACCGGAAATGCATGCCTGGGTCAAGCTGACGGTACCCCGGCCAATCGGATTCAGTTCGTTGCCGTGCAGCGCCAGGTTCGCCGACAACGTTCCGGTCACCGGCGTTTGCAGGTTCGCGGCTTTGGCCAGGGTGGCGACATCGATCTGCGAGGCGTTGAGCGTGAGTTGAACCGGGCTCGAGGTGCTAAACGCCCATTGCTTCAACCCGGCGGTCAGGTTGAAGAGTATGTGTCCGCGATCCGCGGGGATCAGCTCCCCTTGCTGCAAGCTTGCCTCCGACGGGCTTGCTTCCACGTGAGCCTGCAATCGCCGCCATGCGCTGCCCTTCAGGCGAAGATTCTGAGCCGTCAAATCTCCAGTTAGCCGGGGAGCATTGGTGGAGCCGGTCACGCTGCCCGTGAACGATGCGCTCCCGAAAAGGCTCAGCGGTTGTGTTGCCTTTTCCGGATTGGGGGTGGTGAACAGATTGGCCACCGTCTCCAGTTCGTGTAGGTCGCCGGATTGCACGCGTATGGCTAAGATCGCCCGATTGCTCACCGTGCCGTCGAACTTTAACGAGGTAGAGGTTGTTTGGAGATAGCTCTGCTGTAGTGATAGCTGCTTGCCGGCGCCGAGGTAGCGCGCATGGATGACTCCGTCCACCGGCAAAGTATTAGCGCCCCCGCTGTTTTGTGCGGGGATGATGCGGGCGTGGATGGTGGCATCGGCTTTCGCGACGAGGTGGTCGAGCGCCTTATCCCAGGTGGCCTCGGTGGTCGCGTCCAGAGTTCCGGCGAGTTGCATGGACTGGGGCGACGGCGATTGCACCATCTGCTTAAGCTGATCGAGCGAAAGGCCGCGCACAGAGGCTTGCAATCGCGACTGGGCGGCCCCGCTGATGTCCCGCACGGTTGTGCTGCCGGTCAGTTCGCCGCCCAGCAGATACGCGCGCAGTTCGCGAACCTCGAGGTTGCCATGGTCGAGAGTGAAATGCGCTCCCAGGTCGCGAAGTTCTGCGCGATATGCCTGCTGCTGAACGACTAGAGCCCGGCTGTCCAGATCTCCGTTCATAGTCAGCGTGTCCAGCAAAGGCCGGCCAGCCCGGTAGCGGTAGTTGATTCCGCCCGTCAGGCGAATAACTCCGCCGGGCAACGCTTGATTCTCAAGAATGCGGCGGAACTCGCCGCCATCGAGCGTGCCTTCGTAATGCCCCTGAATCTGGGGATGGCTGTAATCCTGAAGCGTGGCCGTGAGTACGAGCTGCGACCCGCCGATGGCCAACTCGGCGCGAACCACAGTGAGGGCTGAAGGTGTGGCGTCAAACTGCCCGTCGAGGTTGTGTGTTACCGGGGCGTATTGGTCGAAGCGGAGGTGACCATCACGGTAGCTCAAGGTGCCGGAGTAGCGCTGCTGAGCGGAGTTGAAGCGCGATTGTAAGTCCACATTACGCAGGTCGGCATCCAGCCGGTTTTGGCGGTCGTTGTAATAAATCTCGCCCCGGTCGAGGGTGGCATGACGAACGCCCAGATCGAAGACGCTGGTTTGGTTCTGCCCGCTACTCCGCAGGTGCGGCAGGTTATTGGCGCCATCCTGCGCCACCAGCACATGCACCACGGGATGATCGATCGCAACGTTTTGCAGATACCACTTCTTGTGAAACAACGAGACGATCTGAACCCCAATGCGCAAGTGATCCACCTGTAGCAAGGGCGAATTGGAAAACGGCGGAGCGCCGCTGATGGCGATGTCATACAACTCCACGGTGGGACTGATCCCGGAAAACCGCAGCGCGAAGTCGCGGACCCCCACCTGGGTGTTGAGTTGCTCGCTCAACTCGCGCTCCGCCGTACGCAACACATAGCGATGAAAGCCGGCACTGTGCAACAGTACGGCCACCGTGATCGCAGCCACAGCAATCACCGCCAGCAGCCCAGCGGCGGCGCCGAAAAAAATTACCTTCCACCTGCTCCGGCGCCGGGTCGCGTTTGGCATCTGGGGAGAATCCGGAGGCAATGAGGATCGGAGAGCGCCCATAACGCATTTCCTCGCTTAGAATGCCTGTCCTACGGTCACGAAAACCTGGGTGGATTTGATTCCCGGAGCCCCGTTCAAGTTGTGGCCGATGTCGATGCGCACCGGGCCCACAGGAGTCTTGTAGCGGAACCCTCCGCCGAGCGAGTTAGTGTATTGGCCGTGAAAGCCGATGGTGGAAAACACGTTGCCGCCATCATAAAACGTGGCAAAGCCAAGGTTCTTGATGATTGCATCTAGCGGATAACGGAATTCGGAGTTGATGATAAGCAACTCATTGCCCCCGACTGGCACCGTGATCAAACTGCAGGTGGAGGAAACGCCGGGAGTACCGCAGGCCGGAATCGTCTGCTGCGGGCCGGCGCCATCCAGGGGGAATCCGCGAAGCGTACTGCCGCCGCCGGAGAAGAACTCCTCGCTGAGCGGGACAAAGCTGCCGGAAAAAGGCTTGGCCAAGCTAAGGCGCAGGCTATTGGCCCAGATAATGTTGGCTGGAATCTTCTTGTAATACGCTGCCTGTCCCGCAAACTTGGCGAAGTTTACGCTGGAACCCAAAGCGCTGGGGTTAACGTTGAACTCGGCCGTATCGTAAGCGCCGCGATGAGCGTCCAGCGCGTTGTCGCGGGTATCTCGAATATAGGAAACCGACAACGTCGATAGCCGCACATGCAGGTTTTCCGGCGATACCAGTGCCGGGATAAGCAGGCGCGTCAGGCCGGTTTCGCTGAAGCGATAACGAAGAAACAAGTTTTGCGTTCGTTTCGCGTCCAGGGGGCGCTGCAACTGATAGCTGCCCAGCGCCAGCCGCGAGGTGAACACCGGGTTTTCGCTGTTGTGCTCTCCGGAGGTGGTGACGCTCTGGCCCCATTTGCCCCAGTTGAATGTCGGGTCGGAGTACGTCGCCCCTCCACGCTGGTCGAGACGTCCGGCGAAAGCAGTCAAGGTGAGCGATTCGGCTTTGCCACGCAGATTGTTCCGCGTGTACTCGATGGAGCCGCGCGGTCCCCAGAAAGTTGTTTCGCTGGTTTGGAAGTTCTTGGGCAATCCGGTAGGGGGCAGGTTGGGCAGCGCGACCGTACCGCTCGGAATGCTGCCGCCACGATTGATCACCTCGAAGCCGACGCCGTAGATCAGCCGGTTGGGTTGGGCTTCGTGGACTTTGACCAAGACATCTTCCTCCGTCTGGGTGGTGATCTGCCGCCGCGGGTCAACCTCGGCCCAATCAAATACACCGCGCTGAGCGTAGAGTTCGCTCTCGGAAGAGAGCAGGTCCTTCTGCGTGAGCGGTTTGCCGGGTTGCAGTACCGCGGTGTCGCGGTCGATTAATCGTTGCCGGGTATTTTTTCGGCCCAGCGTGATGATGGCCGCCGTATGGACCTGCGGGCCTTCATCGATGTGATAAACCACTTCGATACGATGAGGTTGATCCGGCAAGGACTGGGAGGTTTCGCGGAAAGTCGCCATCAAATAGCCGAGTTGCAGGTAGGTCGTAATGATCTGGGTGCGATCTTTGCCCACTAAATTTGCGGAGTACGGCTGCCCCGGCGATAGTTTCAATCCCCGGGGCGCCAATTGCGCAGTCGCAAGCGTAGAGTTTCCCTCAATGCGCAGGGCCTCGACGATGTCTCGCGGACCCTCGTCCACCCGAAACGTGACTTCAAGGTTGCCATGGTGTTTGGCTACCTGAGGCGTAATCTTGACGGAGCTGAAACCGGCCGCCTGGTATACGCTCCGGAGATTGGCCGTGCTCGTTCGCACCAGATGGTCGCTATACTTGCCGTGCAAAAATGGGCGCGCCTTTTGCACGGTGATTAGCGGCATCAACTCCGAGTCGGGCAGCTGCTGATAGCCCGCGATCTTTACTCCCGCCACTTTGTGCCGCTTATCCTTGGTGATCTTATATAGCACCATCTCCCGCGCTGATTCTTGTTGAACCTGGGCGCTGACCTGAGCGTCAAAGTATCCCTTCGATTGGAAATAGGAAACCAGGTTTTGCCGGCCTTCTTCGATGATTTCCGCGTTTACGCCCGCTTGCTGGTAGATGGGCAGTTGCTCGCGCCGTGTCCAGGGCCAGAGGTGTGCGCCCTCCAGTTGGACTCGCACCGTGGGGCCGGGCTGCACATGGAAGGAGATGTCGGCACGATTGGTGTCGCGGTTGTACTTAGCTCCAATCAGCCGCACCTGGGCGGCCAGATGGCTCTGTTTGTTTAGCCTGCCGAGCAGATATTGCGTCGCATTTTCAATCGTCTTCAGGTTGTAGGTCTTGCCGGGGCGAATGGCGGAACTGTGCAATCGTGCCCGCAGCGAGCGCAGAAGCAATTCCAGTTGGCCGGCTTCCTGCTGTGGCGGCCCTTCGATGGTGACATCGCCGAACTTCGCTCGCCGTCCCAGACGCACGGCAAAAATCACGTTTACTATGCCCTGAGCGGAATCGATTTGTAACCTGGGGGTGACCTCGGAAAGAAAGAAGCCACTGCGCCGGAAGAACGTTGCGAGCGCCTCTTGGTCCTGCTGTACTTCAAATGCCGTATAGGGACCGCCTGGAGGATAGTTGGTCAATTGCAATAGCCGGGAGTAGGAAAAGCGCTCGGCTCCGGGGAACTCAAAGATACCGTAATAAATCGCTGGATGCAGCACCAGCAGTACGCGCACACCCTCGGCGCCAGGCAGAACCTGCAGTTGGACATCCTGGAACTTCCCCGTGTGTTTCAGCGCGGCGATGCTCTCGTCCACCTTCTGGCGCGAGAATGGCTGACCCGCTTTCTGTGTTACCAACCCCGAGTATTTGCCCGCGGCCAAGTCCGGGCGTCCGGCCAATTCCACGCTATAAACCCTTTGCCGCTCATAGGAGGGCAGGACCTGCTGAGTTTGCGGTGCGGTCTGAGGCGCCTCCTCAGCCGACAGGGTAGGCGTCTGTTGCGGCCCGCGTATGGCAGGCGGCGCGGGAGTTTGCGCCCACGAGAACAGAGCGGCCGCCATGACGAAGGCCAGGATTCCGATCTTCATGCTCGAAGGTTAGATGATGGATTCATCGCTAGCGGCCTGCAATCAACAGGGTGACGCATGGCGCGGCATCCTACCCGCGGGCGCGAAGCATCTAACAAATTCGGGAACGCAGCTATCCTGGCTGGAAGACCCGTTTTTCCAGGTCATTACAAAGGACACAGAGGGCACGGAGGAAAACCAACCAAGTCTTGTCCTCCGCGTCTTCGCAACCAGAACGCTTCCACCGCGGGTCGTTCATGCCCCGTGGAGGTGCGTCGAGCCTCTTAAGGCGGCAAGCCGTGTTATGGATCGAATATTAAGGAGAATGGAAATGTCGGAAACGGACACGGATGTCCTGGAAAAACTGATTGAAACCTGCCGCGACGGCCAGGAAGGATATCGAGAAGCCGCGCAATACATCAGAGACCCGGAAACTCGCACCTGGTTTAACGAGGTCTCCTTACAACGCGCTCGTTTCGCCGGGGAATTGGAAAACTACGTCCGGCGCCAGGGCAAAGCCGACCCAGAGCGGAAGGGAAGTATTAGCGCTGCCATCCGTCACCGCTGGTTCGAAGTGAAAGAAAAAGTCATGGGCAGTGACGAGAGTGTTCTCGAAGAGGTCGAGCGCGGCGAGGACAATGCTAAACAGATGTACGAAGAGTCGATCAATAAGGAGCTGCCGGCCGATGTTCTACAGCTGGTACGGCGGCAGGCACAAAGCATTTTTGCCGCTCACGACCAGGTGAAAGAAATCCGCGTTCGGGCCAAGCGCGCTGCCTAGATCGAGTTGCGAGTTGCGAGCGGCGCGCGGGTGCTTCACGCAAACCCGCACTCGCAACTCGCAGTCGCTATTCCCCCTTCTCATGCAGATACCAGGGGACATTAATCACCACGATTCGCCTGTCGCCTTTGAGGTACAACAACACCTTCAGCACATTCGAGCGCTGGTTGTGCAGCAGGTAGTAAATCCAGCGCCGTTCTACCAGTTCCGGGACCAGTACCGCAATCTGACGCTCCGGGTGTTGCCGCTCCAGGTCCAGAATATATTCGAGAATCGGTAAGATCACAAACCGGTAGGGGGAATGGAGCACCACCACTTGCGGTGGCGGCAAACCTGCCTGCTGTACAGGCTTCTCGATTGACTCACTCAAGATCTCGCAAAACTTATCTACGTCGACATCCCCGGAATCGACCCGCAAGATCTGGATGAGCGGCGAAATCGAGTAGGCAAAGCGCAAAGCCTTCTGCGAGATCCTGCTCCACGACTCGATAGGGACAACCACCAGAGGCGGCTGGATTCCTTTGATATTCAAAGGCGAGTGAACCGCGGTTTCCTTGGCGATTCGCGCGTAATGATGCCGGATCGAGATCATCAGCAGGATGATGGCCGGGATCAGCAACACCGTGATCCATGCGCCTTCGGTGAATTTAGCGGTGACGATGACGCAGACCGTAATGCCTGTGGACAGGGCGCCGAAGCCATTGACGAACATGCTGGTGCGCGCTCCCCGCCCCCCTACGCGTCTCCAGTGCCGTACCATGCCCGCCTGCGATAGCGTGAAAGCCAAAAACGCCCCTACGGCGAACAAGGGGATCAGGCGATCTGTCACCCCGCGGAACAGTACCAGCAGCCCTCCGGCCAGAACTACCAGGGTCAAAATGCCTTCGGTGTAAACCAGCCGTCGTCCTAATACGGTAAAGGGGTAGGGGAGGTAGCCGTTTTGCGCGATGGCGTGGCACAGTCGGGGAAAGTCGGCAAAGGCGGTGTTGGCCGATAGCGCGGTCACCAGCAGAATGGAGCAACTGGTGACATAGTAGAAGGTCCCACGGCCGGCCACGGCTTGCGTCAGCATCGAGAGAACCGTCTGATAGCCTGGCTGTCCTGGCACGGTTGCCGTGACACCGTAAACCCGTATCAGATGGCCCACTCCCGCCAGCATGACGACCAAAACGGCGATGATGATCGTCAAAGTCGTCCGGGCCATCTTCACTCGAGGATCGCGAAACGCCGGAGTTCCGTTGCTGACCGCCTCCACACCGGTCATAGCCGTGCAACCGGCCGCAAACGCTTTGAGCAGCAGCCACAACCCCACGCCTTCCGCGGGCCAATGGGTGTTCGGCAAGGGAATTACCGGCACGGGATGGCCACCATGAGTTAGCGCCGCGGCCTCGCCTAAAAAAACGACCGCCAGCACACAGCCGATAAATAAATAAGTGGGCGCCATGAATATCAGGCCGGCCTCGCGCGTACCTCGCAAATTGACCAGCGTGAGGAGGACGAGAATGACGAGGCATAGCTCAAGCGTGTGGGGCTGTAGTCGAGGCACGGCGGAGACTAAGGCGCCGACTCCGGCGGAAATCCCGACGGCGACGTCGAGTATGTAGTCGATCATCAGCGCCGCCGCTGCCAGCAGCCCAGGACCGGTTCCCAAGTTCTCGGTGGCGACCGTATAGGAGCCACCGCCATTGGGATAAGCGCCGATCGTCTGCCGGTAGGAGAAGTAGACGATGATCAGCAGTACGACCACGCTGAGACTGATTGGATTTATGTATAGAGCGCCCGCAGCCCCGAGCAGTGTCAGGGCGGCTTCCGGACCATAAGCTACCGAGCTCAACGCATCCAGTCCGAAGATCGCCACCCCGGCAGCCGGTCCGGTTCTTTCGGCGCGCTCCTGAGCGGAGGACAGGGGGCGACCCAATAGCAAGCTCACAATGGACGACCTGCCTTTGGCAGTCTCCGGATCGCGTGCGGTAACCCTTGCCGGTAGCATTCGCGTTCGTAGAGTTCCAGCTGAGTCGAAAGGTTGCCCTGAGTTGCCGGCCCGCCGGAAACACCCACCACGGAGACACGGAGACACGGAGATCACTGAGAATTCCAGGTTTCAAATTTATCTGGACTCTGTGTCCCTCCGTGTCTCCGTGTCTCCGTGCCTCCGTGGTGGGTGTTGATCTTGGTGGGTTTTCCTTCGAATCCTCCGCGTCCTTAGCGTCCTCGGCGTTCGAAGTTTTTCGACGCACAACGACATGCGGGCTCATGGCATCCCGGGATACACTTGGGTTCGGGGCATGGTGGTGACTCTTTCAGCGGCGTCGATTCGAAGAAAGATACGTGTGCGTGGCATCGTTCAGGGCGTGGGTTTCCGTCCCTTCGTCTATAACCTCGCCCACACGCTGGCCTTGAACGGCTATGTGCTGAACTCATCCTCCGGGGTGATCATTGAAATCGAAGGCCCGGAGTCCGCGCTCGATTCGTTTCTTGATTGCCTGAAAAACAATCCGCCCGCCCTGGCGCGTATTGAGGATCTCACCGTTATCCAGGCCGCAGCCGAGGGCGATACCAGCTTCGTCATCCGGGATAGCCTGCCGGAAGCGGATCAATTCGTGTTGGTCTCGCCCGATGTAGCCACCTGCGCCGATTGCTGGGACGATGTTTGCGATGCGCGGAATCGGCGCTACCAATATCCGTTCACCAACTGCACCAACTGTGGCCCGCGCTGTACCATCATTCGGGATATTCCCTACGACCGGCCGCTGACCACCATGAGTGCGTTCTCCATGTGTTCGGGCTGCCGGGCGGAGTATCACGATCCGGCCAATCGCCGCTTCCATGCCCAGCCTAATGCCTGTCCGGTTTGCGGTCCGGCCATTGTACTGACTCATCGCGGCGATGTTGTCCCGGCGCCGGCGGATTTTGCCGGGGCTCAATCGTCCGCAGCTACTCTGCGCGACGCCGTTGGTGCGCTTCGCCGAGGCGAGATTCTGGCCATTAAAGGGTTGGGAGGCTTTCAGTTGGCCTGTGATGCCTCCAACGACCGCGCGGTTCACGCCTTGCGCGAACGAAAAAAACGCAGTGACAAACCCTTTGCGCTGATGGCCCGTGACATAGCCTCGGTCGAAAAGATCTGCGAACTATCGCCCGCGGATCGCCCCCTGCTGCTCAGTCCGCAGCGCCCCATCGTTATCCTGCGCCGGCGCGCCGGCAGCGGGATCTCTATGGAGGTCGCGCCGGGGAACAATACGATTGGCGTGATGCTGCCTTACACGCCGCTTCACCACCTGCTATTCCGCCCATCTCCGGATGCGGACGGAGATTTTACAGCGCTGGTGATGACTAGCGGTAACATCAGCGATGAGCCGATCGTGATCTCGAATCAGGAAGCTGGGCGTCGCTTGGAGCGAGTCGCCGATCACTTGCTCTTTCATAATCGTGATATCCACATGCGCGTGGACGACTCGGTGGCGCGCACCTTTGAGGGCCAACCCCGCATCTTGCGTCGTTCCCGCGGTTATGTCCCTCATCCCATCGACTTGGGCGCGCCGGTGCGGGAGATCCTGGCTTGCGGCGCCGGGTTGAAGAACACGTTTTGCCTGACTAAGGACCGGTACGCCATTCTCAGTCAGCACATTGGCGATCTCGAAAATGTGGAAACTCTGGATTTCTTCCGGGAAACTCTGGCGAATCTGAAGACGCTATTTCGGGTTGAACCCCAAGCGGTTGCCTACGATCTTCATCCGCAATACCTGAGTTCCCGCTTCGCTCAGCAAATCCCAGAGCTTCCCAAGGTCGGGGTACAGCACCACCATGCTCACATCGCCAGCTGTATGGCCGAGAATGCACTCTCCGGTTCGGTAATCGGAGTCGCATTTGACGGCATCGGCTATGGCACGGACGGGCAAATCTGGGGTGGTGAGTTCCTGGTGGCTAGCTTGAGGGGCTTCGAGCGGCGCGCCCATTTGCGGTATATCGATCTTCCCGGCGGCGATGCCGCGGTCCGCCAACCGTGGCGCGTAGCACTCAGCTACTTACGAGACACGTTTGGCGCCGATGCCGTACCCGATCTACCGCTCTGGCGGCAAATCCCGCCCCAGCACCTTTCTCTGGTCTCCACCATGTTGCAACGCCGCATTAACACGGTTATGACTTCCTCTTGCGGACGTCTTTTCGACGCCGTGGCTGCCCTGATCGGGCTGCGCAGCGAAGTTAACTTCGAAGGCCAGGCCGCAATCGAACTCGAAGCCATCACTCAGTCCGGCATTACCGATGGCTATTGCTTCGACTTCAGCGAAGGGAGCCCCTGGCAACTCGATATGCGCCCGCTTATCGCAGCCGTAGTGCGCGACCTACGCTCCTCGGTGGCGACCAGCGTGATCGCGAGCCGCTTTCATAACACGGTCGCCAGCGCCATTCTCGAAGTCTGCCGGCGCATTCGCGCCTCCGAGGCGCTGGATCGTGTGTGCCTGAGCGGCGGCACCTTCCAGAATATGTATTTGCTGGAGCGCGTCGTGGCTGGCTTGCGGGGCGCTGGTTTTCACGTGTTTCTCCATTCCCAAGTGCCTCCGAACGATGGCGGCATTTCCTTGGGCCAAGCGGTGGTCGCCAACCAGGTTTTGCAACACGGAGCCTAGCTCCTAACTCCTTTCCTGGCACCGCCACAGCCTCCGCCTACATCCAATGAAGAGATTCCTATGCGAGTTGTAAGCGAGCGATACCTCTGCATCCATTGCCATTTCTATCAGCCCCCGCGAGAGAATCCCTGGCTGGAAGCGATCGAATTACAAGATTCGGCATATCCCTGCCATGACTGGAACGAACGTATCGCAATCGAGTGTTACTCGCCGAATTCCGCAGCTCGCATTCTCGATCCGCAACGGCGGATTGCGCAGATCGTCAATAACTACGAGCGCATTAGCTTCAATTTTGGCCCCACGCTGTTGTCGTGGATGGAAGAAAAGGTTCCCGATACGTATGCTCAAATCCTTGCTGCGGACCAAAAAAGCGTTACGCGCTTTAGCGGTCATGGCTCGGCAATCGCGCAGGCGTATAACCACATGATCCTTCCATTGGCCAACGAACGGGACAAACGTACGCAGGTGCGATGGGGGCTGGAGGATTTTCGTACTCGTTTTCACCGCGATCCCGAGGGGATGTGGCTGCCGGAAGCCGCCGTCGACCTGGATACCCTGGAGGTCCTGGCCGACAACGGCATCAAATTCACGATTCTGGCCCCGCTCCAGGCCCGGCTGGTGCTCAGTCAACGGCGCGGTGTCTGGAAGAGCGTGGAGGGCGGCAAGATCGATCCCACCCGCCCATATGTCTGTGAACTGCCCTCCGGGCGCTCGCTTGCGCTGTTCTTCTATGACGGCCCCATCTCGCGCGCCGTGGCGTTCGAAGGCCTGCTATCCGACGGCGAGAACTTTGCTCAGCGTTTGCTCAACGCCTTTAACGACGCGCGGCGTTGGCCGCAACTCGTGCATATTGCCACCGACGGCGAGAGCTACGGACACCACTCCACCCACGGCGATATGGCGCTGGCCTATGCGCTGAATTACATTGAGTCCCGGCAGTTGGCACGGATTACGAATTACGGCGAATATCTTGCCAAATTTCCACCCACCCGCGAAGTACAGATCAGTGAGAACACCTCCTGGAGCTGCGTCCATGGAATTGAGCGCTGGCGCGCGGATTGTGGGTGCAACTCCGGCGGATATGCCGGCTGGAACCAGCAATGGCGCGAGCCTCTGCGCGCCGCGCTCGACTCCTTGCGCGACAATGTTGCGGGACCCTACGAGGAGCAAGCGCGCGCCTTGCTTAAGGATCCCTGGGGCGCGCGCGACGAGTATATCCGGGTCGTCCTGGATCGCTCCCGCGGGTCGCTGGCCGGCTTCTTTCAGCGCTGGGCGACGCACCCGCTGGAGGGGGCGGAACTGGTCCGGGCCCTCAAGTTGTTGGAACTGCAACGTCACGCCATGCTGATGTACACCAGTTGTGGCTGGTTCTTCGACGAGCTATCGGGGATTGAGACCACACAAGTGATTTTCTATGCCGGACGCGCCTTACAACTTGCGCGAGAGTTGTTTGGCGACCATCTGCAGGAATCATTTCTGGAACGCCTGGCTCTGGCGCACAGCAATCTGCCCGAGCACGGAGATGGAGCCCGCATCTTCGAGCGGTCGGTGCGACCGGCCATGGTGGATCTTCTGGCCGTGGGCGCCCACTATGCCATCAGCTCCGCGTTTGGCGGATTCGCCCCACAGAATGCGATCTATTGCTATGAGATCGATCGCCACGATTACCGTTCCGAGCAAGCCGGCCGCGCCCGCTTGACCATGGGGCATGCCGGCATTCGCTCCCAGATTACCCGCGAAGAAGCGGAAATCGCCTTCGCCGTGCTACATTTCGGCGATCATGACTTACACGCCGGGGTTCGCCATTTTGCCGGGGAGCGCGAATATTCCGAGACGGTGGAAGATCTGACCAAGGCTTTTGCCAGCGGCGATATTCCGGCGGTGTTGCGCCGGATGGACCGGCACTTCACCGGCAATGGGTACTCCCTGCGCTCCCTGTTCCGGGACGAGCAGCGCCGCATTCTGAAGCAAATCATGAGCGGCGTGCTAAGTGAGACCGAAGCGAGCTATCGCGGTATTTACGAGCGCAACGCGCAACTGATGCGCTTCCTCACCGACGTGCGTATGCCCCTGCCCTCCGTATTGCGGGTCACGGCGGAATTCGTACTGAATAGCTCCTTGCGCCGCGAATTCGAGGAACCGCAACTGAATTTTGAGCGCATTGCCGGCGTGGTGGAAAGCGCCCGGCAAGAGGGCGTCACCTTCAATGCCGGTACACGCTATGCTTTGCGCCTGCGCTTGGAGCAAACCATGGACGCACTAGCCGCTTCTCCCGCCGACCTTTCCCGTCTGACAGAAATGGAAACGGTAGTGCAATTGGCCATCTCGCTCGCTTTTGAACTCGATCTCTGGAAGGTACAGAACCGTTATTGGCAGATCTTGCAAACCGTTTACCCGGCGTCGTTGTCCGCCACCGATCAGGCCTCTCGGGAATGGATAACCCACTTCGCCGCGTTAGGAAACCTCCTCGGAGTCAAACTGGGGATTACAGAGCCCGCGGAAATACGCTTGGCGGCGTGACCGTCAGAAAAGCAGAATACAGAACGCAGAAGTTAGGAGTCAGAATTTGCAGCCAAATTCTAACTCCTAACTTCTAACTTCTAACTCCTGAAGCGAGAACTCCGTAGAATAGGGGTATGGCGTCACGATTTGTCCGCTTATGTTCTCTGGTATGTCTGCTTGCCGGAGCACAGTCTCTCCGTGCCGATAGTGCCACTGCCTTTGATTTGTCTGGTCCCCGGTTACAGGTGACTGTTACTCGCGCCGGCAAAGTATTGCCGATTGCTCAGGTGCCCAACTTAAAGGTTGGCGACCGGTTGTGGATTCATCCCGACTTTCCCGCCGGCGAGTCCGCGCGATATTTGCTGATTGCGGCGTTTCTGCGTGGCGCCACCAATCCGCCTCCGGAGGATTGGTTTATCAAAGCGGAGACCTGGACCAAGCAGGTTCGCGAAGAGGGAATTGTCATTCCGGTGCCGCCCGGTGCGGAGCAAGTCGTGCTCTTCCTGGCTCCGCAGACCGGCGGGGACTTTAACACCTTGCGTGCGGCCGTGCGCGGCAAGCCGGGGGCTTTCGTGCGGGCATCGCAAGACCTCAACCAGGCCAGCTTGGACCGCTCGCGGCTCGACGAATATCTGAGCGCGGTCAAGCAAACTTCGGCCACCGATGTCGACGAACTTCATGAACGATCGACCTTGCTGGCGCGCAGCCTGAATATCAAGTTGGACCAGCAGTGCTTCGATAAGCCCAGCGAGCAACAGGCGCCCTGCCTGATGCAGAATCCGGATCAACTCGTGCTCGACGACGGGCATAGCGAATCGATGGTGGCGGCTTTGACCTCGGGGCCGAACTCCGACCTGATCGGGCAGATCAGTTCCACGAAGCTGGCCGGCGGCGGAGCGTACAGTCCGTATGTCGGAGCGGTGGTGGACGTGGCCCGGATCATGGGGGGCCTTCACACGGCGGCTTACCAGTACATTCCCGCTCTCGCCTTTCCTGCCCGGGATCGGTTGAACCTGAAACTCAACAATCCCCCTTCGTTTCGTAAGCCCATGTCCGTGCTGGTGGTCGGCCTGCCGGGGGTCGAGGCGGAGCAGTTGCCCCCGCTTCGCGCCGTGGATACCAAACAAGTGTTTTGTCTGCAAAAGCCCGGGCTGGCGCTGCCGGTGGAAGGCGCTCCGCTGGTATTCTCCACGCAGTTGGCGCATGATTTTGTGCTTCACCTCCAGGATAAGACCGGCCTGGGCCTCGATCTGCCGGCCGCTGCCGATGCCAGCCGCGGGGGCGTGGTGATTGATACACATTCGCTGCACACCACTCCCGTCGATGCCGAGTTCAGCGGGACTCTGCGTGGCTACTGGGGCTTTGAACCCCTTAACGGTCCTGACTTTCTTTTGCGTAGCGCACAGACCACAAAATGGGAAATTTCCACCGCGGAAAAAAATGCTTTGATGGTGGGGCGCCAGCAGACCCTCCATTTGCAAGCCGGCGCCGCCGCATGTGTCGAGCAGGTCACCGTTCAAGCCTCTCCAGGCAAGGCCAAGCCCGCCACCTGGAAGCTGCTCAAGCCCGATGAGTTGGAGGTGCAGGTGCCTCTGCAAGACGCGGCTCCCGGTCCGCTGACCGTGTCGGTGAGACAGTTTGGAATGGCCACAGCCGATGAGGTGTTGTTGCAAGCCTATTCTCCGGCAACTCATCTCGATAGTTTCGGGATTCACGCCGGCGACCAGGAAGGGGTGTTGCAGGGCGCCGGGCTGGATCAGGTCGCGAGCCTCGCACTCAAGGGCATTTCCTTTGCGCCTAAGGCCATCTCCTCGACCGGCAACGGGGACGAATTGCACTTGGCGACTACGGATTCCCAGGCTGCTGCCACCCTGCATGCGGGGGAGAAGCTCGCGGCCCAGGTCAGCCTCAAGGATGGCCGGGTCCTCGACGTGCCGGTGACTGTGGGCAGTGCGCGCCCCCGGGTAAGTCTTCTCACTAAGAGTGTGCTGCGGAAGACTTCCGCTCCGTCGCCCATTCGTTTGGCCAACCACGATGATCTGCCACAAGACGGACGCTTATCCTTCTTCCTGAAAGCCGTGGAGCCGGCTACGTTCCCGCTGACGGAGAAAATCGAAGTGGCCACCGCCGATGGTTTCTCGCATATTCAGCTGAGCGTGGCGGAGGGCGATTTGGTGTTGCAGGATTCCCAGACTGTTGTGGCCGCGCTCGACCCGCTTAAGAGTTTCGGGCTTTCCGCTTTCGGACCGCTTCGCTTTCGGCCGGTGAGCGGCGAAGGGGTCGCCGGCGATTGGCAACCCTTGGCAAATTTAGTGCGCATTCCCATGCTCAAGGAAGTTCGGTGTCCGGATGATCCCCAAAAACCGTGCACGCTGCTGGGAACCGGATTATTTTTGCTCGACTCGGTTGCTGTCGATCCGGAGTTTACCCACTCCGTTACGGTTCCAGCGGGATATGCCAACACTACGCTCGACGTGCCGCGTCCCAACGGCCCACTTCTGTATCTGAAACTGCGGGACGATCCCTCCGCCGCCAATGCCGCCGTTCTGCCGGTGCTTCCCGAGTAGCAGTTGCGAGTGGCGAGTTGTGAGTTGCGAGTGGCCTCGCTCATGACTCACGACTATCCTCGCGACTCGCGACTCAACTCGCAACTAGCAAGCTAAACTTGCAAGGTTACCTGTCGTTTTCTGTATAATGAAACCATGCCGCGAAACGACTTGGAAGTTCCGGTGATCGAGTTTGGTCGCGCTCTTGGACTATTGCTGCGCCGCTTACGAACAGCGGCGGACTCCCAGGAGCTTTCCTTGACCGAGGCTCTCGTCATGGCGCGCCTGGCCAAAGACGGGCCGGCCACCACGGCCGATCTGGCGCGCGCGGAAGGCATGAAGCCGCAGTCGATGGGAGCTACCATAGCGGCGCTCGAGGAAATGGGCATGGTCGAGCGCAAGCCGCATCCCACCGATGGCCGCCAATTCCATATTGCGCTTACCGCCGAAGGCGCCGCCACGCGCAACCGCGCCAAGGATGCCAAACGGACATGGCTGGCGCAGGCCATTGCCCAACTCGACGCTCAAGAACGGGAAACGCTGTTCAAGGGCGGCGAGATCATCAAACGTTTGGCGGAAAAGTGACCCCCGTTGAAGAACGAACGCGGCTGGTGAATACCTCCCCACCCACCTCCAAGCGCTGGATGTCCCATGCCTGGAGCGCGCTGCGTCACCGCAACTTTCAGCTCTTCTTCGTGGGGCAGAGCATCTCGGTGATCGGCACCTGGATGATGCGGTTGGCGACCAGTTGGCTGGTCTATCGCTTGACCCATTCGGCGTTGCTGCTGGGCATCGTCGCTTTCGCGGGACAGATTGTGACGTCTGCGCTGGCGCCCTTTGCGGGTGTGTGGGTGGAGCGCCTCGATCGCCGCAAACTGCTGGTATGGACGCAAGTCGCCGCTGCCGTCCAGTCGCTCGTCATGGCCGCCCTTACCCTGGCTCATGTCATCACCATTTGGGAAATCATCGTCCTCGCCACCTTGCAAGGGTTGGTCAATGCCTTCGATATGCCGGCGCGTCAAGCCTTCCTGGTTCAGATGGTCGAGGATCGCAAGGACCTTGGCAACGCCATTGCCATCAATTCCTCCATGAATAATGGGGCGCGGTTGATTGGCCCTGCTGTTGCCGGTTTGGTGATCGCCGCCGTCGGCGAAGGCTGGTGCTTTCTGATTGATGGCGTCAGCTACTTTGCCGTGATCGTATCCTTGCTGCTGATGCGCATCAAGCCCATGGACCTCCGCCGTCAGACGGGCAGCATGCTGCAGCAAATGCGCGAGGGCTGGGACTACGTCCGTACCTTTCGTCCCATCCGTACCATCCTTCTGCTGTTTGCGCTTCTCGGCCTGATGGGTATGCCCCACGCCATACTTTTGCCCATATTTGCCGGCCAGGTGCTGCATGGCGGCGCGCATACTCTTGGCTGGCTGTCGGGAGCCTCCGGGATCGGGGCGCTGGCATCGGGGCTCTCCCTGGCGGCCCGTAAATCGGTCGTGGGACTGACCCGCACGATTCAGGTCGCGGCCGCCATGTTCGGCGGCGCGCTGATTCTGTTCGGCCTGTCGCACACCTTGTGGCTATCGCTGCTCCTGATGCTCTTCGCCGGTTTCGGTATGGTGCAAATGTTCTCCGCCAGCAATACCATCATTCAGACATTGGTGTCGGAAGACAAACGCGGTCGCGTGATGAGCTATTACGCCATGGCTTTTTTCGGCACGGCGCCCTTCGGCAGCCTGTTGGCGGGCGCCCTGGCTCACCGCATCGGAGCGCCTTACACCGTCGTGATTACCGGCGCGTTCTGCCTCGCCGGTGCGCTATGGTTTACCCTCGAAATGCCGAAAATCAAAGCCATCATGCGGCCAATCTATCAGGAATTGGGCCTGTTGCCGGCGCGGGGCATCGATCTGCTGGCCACCGATCAGGAACCGGCTATATGACACTTCTTATAAGACCAATCGAAAGGAAAGCTATCGTGCCCTGGTATAACTATCTCGCTGGTTTCTTCGCCGGAATATTTCTCGCGAATGTTGTCCCTCATTTTGTGCATGGTATTTCCGGGGACCGTTTCCCCACTCCCTTCGCTCATCCTCCCGGCAAAGGATTATCCTCGCCCACGGTAAACGTTCTCTGGGCGCTGTTGAATCTGGTTGTCGGGTACATTTTGTTTCGGGTTGGAAAAGTTTCGAGCGGAAACCTCTCCGCGCTTATTGTGTTCTTCGCGGGCATCGTTGTATTAAGCACAGGGTCGAGCGTGCGCTTTGCAAAGAAGCAAGTCCGGTAAAAGTCAGTCGTTGGCCGGAGGGGCCGGGTGCCCCAGGTTTTGATTTCTGAATCGACCCAAGGCAAAGGGTGCCCCACTCTTGCGCCGCGCTAACCTTTGGATCCAGAAAGATATGATCGGCGCAAGGGTGGGATGTAACGTCGCATGTGCCACCGTTGGGCTGGTTCCCCCAGGTTGGGCACGTTCAGCACCTGAGATATTGGCGGGATTCCCGAGTAAGGCTGTAAACGCGAGGGTATCCGCCCTCTAATATTGCGCCAGCTCGGATCGATTCTTCAGCAAATCCGCGATTCGTTCAGCAGAGTTGATCGTTTCCTTCTCCCTATTCCCCTCCCGTCGAGCAAGTCTTCGATGATCGGTAGTTGACCACAGCAACTGTTTGTTCTTGCCATCGAAGACGGTCAGGATGACCTGCGGGTCCACCAGTTGAGCGCTGTGCACTTGAGTTGTATTGTTGTAGGTGTTCGTCGTGCTCCAGACGCGCGTTCCGTGGTCGTCCACCTTATATGCCAGTTCCATAATCACATCGGCTTCGTCAGGTGAGCCAACAATTTGAAACCTGCCCCAGTCCTTCATTTTGGCATAGAAGGCATCGTAGGCAAGGTTGCTGCCCCCGCCATTGGCAAGAAAAATCTTCTTGGCGTTCAATATCGCCTCCGGGAGCGGCGCCGGCGGAACGTCTTTGCGCTGCTTCGCTGAAAGAACCACTGGGATGAGCAAGAGAACCAGCGAGAGAATGAGAATACGCTTCACGACAGTATCCCTCCGGGGATGCGAATCATTTTGCGGGGACCGGAAAACCTAAACACACGGAAAGGGCCGATTCCCCGCAGTGGACCAGTAGATCATACATTTCACGGCAAGCTGTCGGGTAGCAACGCCGTAGCCTTGCTGCCCTTGTTGGCTTCGGCCGTAACCGACTAGTGTGCCGCTTTCCAGTCCCTGCCAGCCGCGCGGCCTCGCCTATATAATGAGCGTTGCCGTCACTTCCCCTTCTCCGGGGCAGTGCTCATGCGTTCAATGTCCCGAAGCAGTTGCTTCACGATTTTGTCCGCAACGTCGGCGCTAGCTCCTTTGAATTTAGCTCCCTTGCTTTCTTGGGTTGAGGCCCATAGTACATCGCCATCGGGCGAGACCAGCCTGACGGCGAGGCGGGCATCGTCGATAGTCTCGGTTGATGCTTTTGAGTCATCGGTAGCCACAGACTGGGCGGCGAATCCTCCAGACGACGAACCAGAGATCCAGCCGCTCCCGTCATGTACGCTGCCGGCGATGCTCCCGCTGTGGCCACCGGATGCACTTCCCGCTGCGGCTTTGTCGTTCAGGCTGTGAAATTCATGGGACGTCTTCTCCAGGGCGGTCCCGCGAAGAATTGCGTCCGCTTTGTCTTTGTTTTCCGTGACGACAAACTTCTTGCTCTCGGTGAGGGCTGTAACGAGCATGGCCTGGGCTTGTTTGGAGACTGGGTCATCGCCAAACGAATCAATGTAGATTCGCTTAACTTTCTGCAGTTGCTGTTTTATTGCTTCTGTATCGGCCGCGGACTGGGATGGAACTGCCGCCGGGGCCGTGGCAGGTGTTTGGGACACCGCAGCTAACTGCAGGCCAAGCAGCACAAATAACACCACCGTCGCCTTCTTCATAAATCTCCTCGTTAGTTACCCTTGCCGCTCGCCCGCGCCTCTTCGTCCTGATATTCGATCTTCCGGCCAGTGCGGGCTTCCATGGATGCCAATGTGGTGCGAACGATGTCCTTGCCGAGTTCAAACACTGCGGCCTGCTGTTTATCGTCTTTATCTTTGAAATTGACAGTGAGGAAATGCTTCCGCTTGTGGGAGAGGATGAATATCGGGTTGACGACTACCGCGACACCTAAGCGCCGGCCCGCCTTCTGCCCATATTCAACGCTGTCGATCTGATCGTAGGGAATGTCGAGCTTGTCCTTCTTGTAGCTGAAGGTAAACACCTTCTCATCCCTAGTCGAAGACTTGCCCTCTGTCCCCTCTTTGATCTGGTTGAGCGTTCCGCCTACATACATGGCCTTGTTGCTGCCGAGGCCCGCCCAACAGAGTTCAGCTGCCATCGCAAACAAAAGCATCATCACCGCAAGTTTCTTCATTACATATCTCCTGATTGATTTGGAATGGGGCCGAATATTACCCAAGGGAGGGGCCGTGTCTTCTCTGATGGCGGAAAGGCATCAATTTCGACGCCAGATTGCCAGCCACATTCGAGATTGATGCCCATTCTGTACCTGCGCGCCCAGGTTGGCAAGGACATTCGGCAGCGGTGGAGTTCGGGACGGTCTGTCCAATGCCTCGATCACTCGTCGCCCTCTGCCATGAAGGCGACGACGATGCCGACGCCATTCTTCGGGGGAAGCCGGTAAGCTGCAGGCCGACTACTCTTGCGCCGCGCTGTGGCAAAAAACAACACCGCGCAAATTACCCAGCGAAAATGTGTCGTGCCCGGGGGGCGATCAGGAACGGGCTGGAGGGCCCGCAGAGGACGTCATGATCTGACAACCATATGGGTGGATTGAGGAAGCAGCAGTATAGCAGGCGTTCGGGCCTTCCCGTAATTCCGCAGCGGTTGAACTTATTAAGCGCAGGAGGGCGGACCATGTCGTTTCCGGCTAGCGATTGTGGTCGTAGGTGAGTTGCACCAGGCCATCCCGATAATCGATTTTAAAATCGAGGAGAATCAAGGTCGTAAATCCCAGAATGCCCGACACCTCCGTCCCCAGGTCGTCGCTCAGCGGCTTTAAGTCGAAGGCCGTCACGTCCAGGTTGTCTTGGCGCAGATTGCCAAAACGGAGATCGGCTTTGTCGGCGGAATAAATCTTCTTTACCTCACCGCTAATCCCTCTGATCCGGGTGCTGGGATCGGAACGAACTTTTGTGACCTCGGCGGCTGCTCTGATCGAAATGAGATTCCTAAAGCCTCCCGTATCGAGCAGGAACAATTTGCCCGGCCCCTCTCCAATGCTGGTGGGAATCAGCAGATCGTGGCCAAAACGATAGATGGGGGTATAGGACTGCATCTCGGGAGCGATATAGCGATCCTGCGTCCGTGGGTTCGGCCCGTCGTCGCGATCCGATTCCAGGGCGATCGGCGTCGCGTCTTCCTGCGGGCGCGTGGGCAACTCGCTCAGCCGAAGTTTCCGGTTGGGATAATCAATATCGACCAGAAACCGGGCAAATACGTCGGGACCGATGAGTCCGTCCTCGTTCACGACCGACCGTTTGTCGATCACGCGCACGGTGCAGTTCTGAAATTCCATTCCTCCCATCTTGAGGGAGGCGGCCAGGGCCGTGTAGCCGGATTGATCGCCGTTATCGCCAATGCCGCGGATCGCCGAATCGGAGAGTTTGGTTACGCCGGCTTTTTCGGCCAGTCTGCGATTGATCAGAATTCCGCTGGCGCCGCTATCGAGCAGGAGCTTGGACTTCGCGTCATTCACCAGCACGTGAAGCCCGAACCCGCGCAGATGGGTCGGGTCCAGCAGCAGCGGAACCAGGGGGGTCTCGGTGCCGGTAAAGGCGCCGACCAGCCGACAACGGTCCCCGGCGTTTCGTTCGCGCGCCTTGAGGTATGCCAGATACTGGCGCATCTGCTTCAGGGTCTCGGCATCCTCGTTGTTTTCGCCGCCCAGGTATTTATCGAGGTACTTGATACGCTCGCCCCGGCTCAGCGTCTCCGCGTATTCTCCGTGGATCTCGGGATCGGCCGGGTCCAATCGGTAGGCCTCGGTGATCATCTCCCGGGCCGACTTATACTTGGAAATCACCTGGCGCACGATGCCTAATCCGAGATAAGCCCGCGCTTCCGGATGGCCCGCCTTGATGACCTGAACCCATTCGACTTCCGCATCATGAATGCGGCCCTGGCGAAAGTAGACCTCGCCCAGCGCCACCCGCACCGGCGGGGAATCCGCGGCCATGCGCGCCTGTTCGGCGGTTTCGGAAGCTTGCTTCACGTCCTTCTGCTTCAGGTAGACACGAATCAAGCCCGCCCAAGCCTCGCCGGCGGCGGGTGTTGCCTGCAGAATCTGCCGATACTTCAGGATGGCATGCTCAAAATCGCCTTTACGGAATAGGGCATTCGCGTCATCCAGGGTGTCGGATGCGGCAATCGTATTGGCCGGCGTGGCAGCCACAACCTTCCGGGAATCATCGGCTGGGGCACTCCAGGCTAGAACGGGGCAAACGATCAGTAGCAAGCCAGCGCACAAACGTCGACGCACGAATTAACCTCGCGGCAGTTCAGAAACTCTCTTGATGAACGCGAGTGTGGCACAGCCGAGCAGCCGGAACAAGCGCAAAGATATTCCATCGCTGCCGACGAGGAAAACTCGGGGAACGTTCCGTCTGTTCTGCCCGGTTTGCCCGGTTCGCCGCACCGTTACCTGATGTGATAGAGACCAATCAGTTGTACGTGGCGTTGCGATTTTCGTAGGATTAATCCTGAATTGCCGGTGCACAGTTTTTTCGCTTTGAGAAGCTATGTGAGCGGCGCTTGTTTTCGCCGCGATAGGAGAGCGTTTGTGAGAAAAGCATCCTTGATTGCATTTGCCGTGGTTGTACTACTCAGCGTCATCGGAAACGCCAAACAACCGGACCGGCCCCTGCAATCGCCGTGGGACCTGCAACCCGTGACGCTCACACCGGCGCCGTACAGCTGCCCGGCGGCCCCACACTTAGCTCGCGATTTAGATACGCATAGCTACTACACGGATAGTCACCATTCGATTGTGGACCCAAAACTAAAAGAAGAGCACGTGGCATCCGTCGAACCATTGGATGACTATTCCAAAGCAGTGGTGAAGGCGGCAGATGCGTATTTGACCAAAGGAAGCCGCGCCGCCGCCGAGTGCGTGGTGACACTGCTGGAGGCTGCGGCAAAGGACAAGGCGCTTACCGGGAATATGGAGACGGGACAGGCGGTTTATACGCAAGGGTGGGATCTCGGGTCCTGGGCCGTGGCATATTTGAAAGTCCGGGGGAGCGGCGTGGCCACTCCGGAACAAGGCAAGCAGATCGTCGATTGGTTGAAGAAATTGGCCAGGGATAACCAGGACTATTACGAAAAGCGAGCCCACCGGCAGCAGGTAAACGATGCCCACAACAATCATCTCTATTGGGCGGGCTTTGCCCTTGCGGCGGCAGGAATGGCGGCAAACGATCGGGGACTTTTTCAATGGGGCATGGACGCGTATAAGGAAGGCGTACGCGATATCACGCCTGAAGGCACGCTGCCGCGCGAGATGGACCGGGCCGGGCGGGCCTTGCACTATCACCTGTATGCGCTTGGCCCGCTGATCATGCTGGCGGAGTTCGGGGAAGCCAACGGCGAGGACCTGTACGCGGAGAAGAATTACGCAATTAAGCGGCTGGTTGCACGGTGCGTGAGCGGACTGCAGGACCCGAGCTATTTTGTCCAGAAGACCGGCGTAACTCAGGACATGCCCAAGGAAATGGCGGCATGGGAAATTGGCTGGGCAGTTCCGTATCTCAGGCGCTTTCCTGACGAGAAGATTTCGGCCCTATTAGACAAAGCACCTTCGACGCGGTTCACGACTTGGGGAGGGCTGCCGGTACCGTAAAACGAAGATAACGTTCCCCGTCTCCCGTCCCCCGTTCCCCGCCGGAAACACCCACCACGGAGTTGCCGGCCCGCCCCTAGCGGGTCCATAGTGCGGGAAACGGTAGTGAAAACCACTTCCACCACGGAGGCACGGAGGGACACGGAGTTCAGGTGGATTTGAAACCTGAAATCCTCCGTGTTCTCCGTGCCTCGGTGCCTCCGTGATGGATTTTCCTTTGCAGTTTCCGGAAAGACGCGAGGGCACGGAGGAATTGAATCATATTCCTGCATCGCGTTCCACATAGACATGTCCTTTCTCAGATTTGGGACTGCCCCTTTGTTCCCTTTCCCGGGAAATTTTTCGGGATTTTACTAAAGAAATTTTGGCGCCAGCCGATATTGCAGTTAGGGTACTGTCGGCCTTCGAGGATATCAGGATGACAAACTTCCGTTTATCGTGTATTTGTCTGGCCATTTGCCTGCTAGCGCACCAAGGCGCGGCTCAGTCGGGCGCAACGACTTTCGGTCAAGTGAACATGGGCACGAGCACGACAGCTGCCATAACTGTTTCCATTTATGAAGCAGCCACGTTGGGCGCCATCACGGTGGTTACCCGGGGCGCGGCGGGACTGGATTTTGCCAGTGCTGGAGGAGGAACATGTACGGCGGGAACCGCTTACGCGGCCAACTCCAGTTGTACGGTGAACGTGGTTTTCAAGCCGCGGTATCCGGGAATGCGTTACGGCGCGGTGCTGCTTGCCGATTCCAAGGGCAACCGGATGGCCACCGTTTACGTTTCTGGGTCCGGCCAGGGGTCAGGTTTGCGCTTCCTGCCCGGCATCCCGACCACGATCTTATCCAACAGCCAGATCTTTCCAGCGCACCTCGCCGTGGATGGCAACGGCGGCGTGTATTTCGTGGATACTCCTTTTGTTAGCGAATCGTTGACCAAGGTAACACCGACGGCTACCGGAAGCACACAAAGCGTGGTGGGCAGCGGCCTGCCGAGTCCCAATGGAATTGCCGTGGACGGAGCCGGCGACATCTATATTGCCGACAGCTACGAATTCCGGGTGGTGAAAGAGACACTGTCGGGAGGCAGCTATCTGCAGAGTGTTGTCATCAACATTCCCGCGGCTACCTGGCCGAGCGAGCCGTATGGAATCGCCGTGGACGGCAGCGGGAACCTCTATCTCACCGACGTGTCGAATAAGCGGGTGCTGAAGGAAACCCTGAAAAACGGCGCCTACACGCAGAGCGTTGTGCCCACCTCCGGGCTGAACGCAGCGTATGGAATCGCGGTGGACGGCAGCGGAAATCTTTTTATCGCCGACACCTTCAATAACCGAGTTATAAAAGAGACGCTGTCCGCCGGCGGTTACACCCAGAGTACAGTGGCAGCCGACCTGTCTGAACCCTGGGGCCTCGCGGTGGATGGCAGCGGTGTCCTGTATATCGCCGATAGCCTGAACAGCCGCGTGTTGCTGATACCGCCATCGGCCGCGAGCACGGCGCCAAGCACGGTGGGCAACGGGTTGACTTACCCCTACGGCGTCGCCGTGGATGGCAGCGGAAATCTCTATATTGCCGACGCCGGAAATCACCGGATACTCAAAGAGAACTTCTCGATTGCGCCGGACCTGAGCTTCGAGACCACCAAAGAGGGATGGACCAGCGACGACAGCCCGCAGACGATTACGGTCTGGAACCAGGGCGACATGGCGATGAAGTTCCTCTCCGTAACCTATCCCGTTGATTTTCCGCAGAGTCCCTCGGCCGTTGACGACTGCACTTCCAGTACGTCTTTGGCTACCGGACAAGCCTGTAACTTGACCGTCGAGTTTTCGCCGGTTTCCCCCGTTGGCACTTCGGCGTCAGTGCTACTGAACGAGGACATCAGCTTGGTGACGAACGCCGCCAGCGCTGCTCAGCAGGTCCCGGTCACGGGGACGGAAACCGCTCCCTCTCCCGTTGCCGCAACCCCTGTCTTTTCCGTGACGGCGGGAATTTATCCGACGGCGCAAATGGTAGCTATCTCCGATGCCACCAAAGGCGCCACGATCTACTACACGACGAATGGCGCCACGCCGACAACCGCATCCACAAAATACAGTGGGGCGATCGGCGTTGTGGCCAGCGAGACGATTCAGGCGATAGCCGTGGCCACGGGATCCACCAACAGCGCCGTGGCCGAGGCCAGCTACACGATTGCGCCGCCCGCCGCGACGCCAGTATTCTCGCCGGCCGCCGGTACGTATGTGGGAACGCAGATGGTCACCCTTAGCGATACCACCAAAGGCGCGACGATCTACTACACGACAAACGGCGAGGCGCCGACCACCGCATCCGCAAAATACAGCGGAGCGATCAGTGTTGCGGTCAACGAGACGATTCAGGCGATAGCCGTGGCCACGGGGTCCACTAATAGCGCGGTCGCCTTGGCGACATACTCGATTACGGTGCCGCTCACCGCGTCCCCGGCGGCGGGGACGTATTCCAAGGCGCAGACCGTGACCCTCAGCGATGGCGCGAGCGGTGGGGCAATCTACTACACGACGAACGGAGCAACCCCGTCGACCGCATCCACAAGGTACACCGGACCGATCAACGTAACGGGCACGGAGACGATACGGGCGATTGCAGTGGTCCCAGGTTGTACGACCGGAGGGGTTTCGGCTACCTACACGATTAAGTAATAAGCCGGCGAACGCGTTTTCCGAAGACGCATCTGTCAAACGGTCCCACCCTTGCCCGAACCGGGAGAAAGGGTGGGACCGTTTGATTTTCGTTCAATCAAAGCACATTGATCCAGGAGAGGATCGATTGGCAGGTGAGCGAAAGCATGAACGGTCTCAGTTGGGCAACTCGGAACTGAATTTGATGGTTTGCCTTCTCCACTCCTCCTGTTGCGCGAAAGAGCCGGCTTCAGCAAAGGCATGGATGGTCTCGAAGAGTTCGGCAAACCGCAGAGGCTTGGCCAAATAGCTATCCATACCCGAGGCAAGACAAAGTTCCGCGTCACCCTTCATCGCGTGAGCGGTCAAGGCGATGATCGGGATATGTGAGCCTCGGGCGCTTTCTTGCTGCCGGATGACGGCGGTGGCTTCCAGCCCATCCATTTCGGGCATTTGAACGTCCATCAGAATCAAGTCAAAGGTACCTGCCTCAAATGCGGCCACGGCCTGCTTGCCGTCCTCGGCGAGGATAACCGTGTGCCCTTCTTTCTGGAGCAGGACAGCCGCCAATTTCTGATTCACCTTATTGTCTTCCGCCAGCAGGATTCGCAGGGGGCGCGTGGATCTGGGTGCGCCTGCACTGAGGCGCCCCTGGTTGGTCTCCGACGTTGGCTCCGATCGCGCATCGAACTTTGATTCGACCAGAGGCACCGTAAAGTAGAAAGTCGTTCCCGATCCACCCGCGCTTTCGAACCAAAGCTCTCCCCCAACCAGCCTTATCAAGCGGCGACAAATCGTGAGCCCCAAGCCGGTGCCACCGAATCGACGCGTCGTCGAAGTATCGGCTTGGCGAAACGGCTCAAAAATTATGTCTTTCTTGGCGGGCAGTATTCCCATTCCCGTGTCGGACACGGAGAACTGCAGAATAGGTCCAGATCCCCGGTCGGTGACCCCGGCGCGCAACTTAATTTCTCCCTGTTGCGTGAACTTGATCGCATTGCCCAGCAAATTGAAAAGTACCTGACGAAGTCGCGTCGGATCCCCAATAAAGGCGATCGGGCATTCCGGCGCGATTTCCGCCGTCATTCTTAAGCCCTTTTGCTCGGCTCGCAAGGCAAAGGCTTTGAGGGAAAGATCGACCAGTTGCCGCAGATGAACCGGCAGCCTTTCCAGTTCCAGCTGTCCCGCCTCAATTTTCGAGAAATCCAGGATGTCGTTTACGACGTTCAGCAGAGTTGCCGCTGAGGCGCGAGCCGTGGTCAGAAACTCCCGTTGTTCCGCGGGACTCAATTCCGTTTCCAGAACCAGGTCGGTCATGCCAATCATGCCATTCAGGGGAGTTCGGATCTCATGGCTCATATTGGCTAAAAACTGGCTTTTGGCCTGATTGGCGGCCCCAGCTATTTGCTCGGAGGCTTCCGCCCGGCGCCGGGCCGCCCTGACGCGAAGCGTCTGCCAACCAAGGAGAAGAGAGAACGCGGTCAGCAGGCACAGGCCCATCGACAAGTATCGAGTTTTTCGCTGCGATTCGACGAGTTGTGAGATAAAGATCGCTTCACTGGCGGGGTGCCGGATATGGTGATAGAAAATCGCCGACACCTCTCCGTCCTCGGCCATGGCGCCGATCTGCGCGCGTATGGCGTCAGCCGCCCGAGGAGCATCCGGCCGACGGAAAGAAGCTCCCACCCCGAGGGTAACAATGCCGTGGGGCAGCAGCGAGAATGCCAGAGGGACGCCCCGGCAGGCGGGAATATCGAACATCGCGGCATCGACCGCGCTGGCGTGAATCAGGCTGGCATCCGCCTTCCCAAGGCAAACCGCTTCCCAGGCGCTCTTGTAAGAGCTTTGCCCAACCAGGGTCACCCCAGGAAAGTCCTGGCGCGCAAGTTTGCCGGTAATGTTTCGATCATCCAGATAGAGGATGCGGCCAACCATCTGTTGCGGCGTGGAAATTGCACTGGATTCCCGCGTCACCATCCAATACGTGTTGCTGACCCACGGGGCCGAGATGTATAGGATCCGCCGTCGCTCGGGCAGATCGCCGACGAGCGGCCATAAGTCAATCTTGCCACTCTGCAAATTCACGTCTGGGCCATCGGGAGAATATATCCACTGGATGGGAATGCGAGCGCGTTTTGCCGCCTCCGCTATCGTCTCAATGGCAACCCCGCCCGGGGAGCCGTCCGGCTTGATAAGCTGGCTGGGAGGCGAAACCTGGTAGCCGATACGGAAAGGCCGGGACGCATGGGTAGGATCGGTTCGCCGTTCCTGGCCCCACCAACCCACCACTAAAACCAGTGCCAGCCCGGACAAGCACCATGGTACCCACCGGGGCCAGCGCGCGGCGCCGCCTCGACCTTCCATATTCTGATGTATCGGCATTTCCGTAGCATTGCATTACAACCATTATCTGAACCCACAGCCCGCGTTCCCAGCTTCGCGGACCAATGAAGTTTCACGCTACTCGCTTATACTCCCGGACAGATTTTTCAAATCCCGAAGCTGCCTTCTTAAGATCGTCCACGGTCATTGCCGGATGAAGTTCCACGCGTGCGTTGAACGCCAAAAACCAGGGTTCCGCGATTGCCGGTATCTGGGATTCGTCCTTGACGTTGCAGAAGATGAATCCGGTGCGCAGGCCCTGCTCCTCGGCAAAATAGGCCGCTTCCGGTTTTATGTCGTTAAGGATGGACTCGATGGTCCGGGACAAGCCGCCGTCAATGACCCGCTCGTTGCCAATGTCGGTGGGAATCGAAACCTTGAGCATACAGCGCATGAACGCCTCCTCGCGGCGCGGCAGAGTCTCTGCCGCCCGAACGCGGTGAGATGCCGGTTTGCGACAGGCGGTTGCCTTCACAGCGACAACAAGCTCCTGGCGCCTTTATCGGCATCTCGCGCAGAGGCGCAGAGGCGCTGAGGTAACAAATTCCTTTCTTCTCCCTGTCTATGCGCATCCACGCGAGTTTCCGGGGTTCTTCCCGGGTTTTGCGTATCTGCGTGGCCGGGTCCTGGCGATTCTTTTCGTGAATTTCGTGCGTTTCGTGGTTGCCGGGTTGACGACCGTGTTGACCGAATTCGTCACCGGATCCCGCATGATCATCTTGCCCTGGGGTGGACCCCTCGGATGAGACACAAACTTTAGCCACACCTGGAGCTGATAAAGTTGGGTCTTCCCAGCCAGGGGTGAGGGGGTCTGGGGGAAGGGGGCCGGCATTGAGGCCACCTGC